>Ga0116227_10005912_pt1 | contig 25265 bp, 19 predicted proteins | sample S1TSphgellanicum_FD_89693 | JGI IMG/M metagenome (GOLD analysis project Ga0116227, IMG submission 89693) | Host-associated microbial communities from peat moss isolated from Minnesota, USA - S1T2_Fb - Sphagnum magellanicum MG | ecosystem: Host-associated > Plants > Peat moss > Unclassified... | reverse complement strand
TCAAAATGGTCCATTCTGTGAAGCAGAAGGCCCCATGCCAGATTTTGCTGGACTCCACAGAGGGGTGTAACCCCAAGGTAAGTGGGTAACTGAAGCACCTAGGTGGCATCCTAGGTGGCACCCTAGGTGGCACGCACCTGTGCATTAGGCACGGGTCCACACTAGTTACATATAGTAAAGGACGTCGGGATGTGAAGCATCATTTCATCCATCTGTCTCGTCATCCATCCGTCTAGTAAAAGGCATTGTGCCTGCTTCACTCCCTGTTCAAATTTTTTGGCTTGCCCAAATTCCTCAAGCACCTTTCTAGGCACAAGGGCCTGTATCTGGCATGTTCATTAACACATTATCACATGTGTAAAGTCTAAATGTATTTAAATGTCCATATTTCAATAACATTGAAGTACTCGGCCTTCCGGATTTTAGAAATTTACTTTTAAGGTTAGTCACTTCAAAAAAAAAAACAAGAAAAAAATATTGTTGCTTTACACAGGGGAAGGTCTCCTTGTCGGGACTTTCTGGATTTTTGACCTCCCTATTGATTGAAGGATCTCAAATCCGAAAGGTTCTCATAGCGAGACTTTCTCCTATCCTATATATTAATTCATTACGTCCGTCAGTGTGTTAGTCTGTCTTTTACTTAGCTCTTACTTCTTTCGATTCCTGGCCCCTCTTTTTGTACGTAGCTTCTTTTTTTTTGGCGTAATCCCATTGGCTCCCGTTCCCTGTGGAGTGTTTTGGGGGGTGGGGGAAGGGAGAGCCTGGTGAAGCACGAGGTGAGGGGGACCAGCAGGGGGGGCCAACACGGGTGGCAGGGGCCAGTGCGGGCGAGGGGGGGGACGGGCGAGGAAGGATCGGGCGAAGGGGACCAGCACGGGCCGGGTGAAGGCACGAGCGAGGAAGGACCAGGCGGGGGGAGCTCGACGGGTGCATTATGCATCGAGTTCACACTAGTACATAGTTATTTCAATAATATGTATTAGCATGTGGACATTACTGGCCATTAGATTGCTCTAATTAAGGGTATGGAAGCAATTCTTTGTTATTTGGGCACCCCAAATGAGGGCCCTGTTGCAAGGCACAATCATGTGTCTCTCACATAAGGATCTGCAGGTTTTCAGGCCTTCTTACATGGCATCGGTCATGGTGGGCAATTCTACCATTTCCTACTTATTTATATCTATTTACAACCTACCTAAGCCAATTTAGGGCCTATTACAAAGCTTTACACCAGTAAATGGGCAGGGATAACAGATTTTCCAGGTGCCCGTTACCAGGCGAGCGGGCTGGTGTAGGCTTACCCTATCAGGCTCGGCCAATGATCAATAACCTAGCAGAATCTGCCATGCCCAGCATATTTTCTAGTAAAAACCACGTGGATAACCAATTAGAGCATCTCCACTGGTGCTGAGTACGTGACTACAGACGTTAAAATTTATTGTGAAAAAGTCAAAATGTGCTGGTTTAGCTCAGAAAATTGAATTTCTGCACCAAATTCGTGTAGCTTGTCGTGGCTGGTGAAAGTTGCAACACAATTGTGCACCTCCGAAAAAGAGTAATAAATTGGACCTGACTGCAGCTCAGTATTTCTGATTGGTTGATCATAACGATTGGTCCAGGTGGCTTGCTATTAGTAGTTCCCACATATATGCAGTTCCGGTTCCGGTTGCAGTTTTATTGGTGGGGTTGCCAAAAAAAAAAACAGCTATACTTAGACATTTAATTTTATTTATCAAGAGTGACATGTTGAGCACCGGTAGAGATCCTTTTAGCTTTGCAATTTTAGCTGGGTTTGTTCTTCAGTTGGACCTAGTTTCAACCACATGTTCACACAAAAATCAGGGGGCACCTACTTAATTCCAAAGTAAAAAGGATAACTTTTCCTTCACGGATTGTGATCCAACAAGGATGATTTGAAAGACAAGCTAAAAGTTACTTTGTGAATTCCATGTGTATTTGAGAACAGCCCCCTTCCACCTAGGAATGTGCTGATGCTGATACCGTGATTCATATGTCAAGCATGTTCTCTACCATTTGATTTGCATCACAAGTGAAACTGACGGCACCAAAAATGGAACCAGCAAATGACTGCCTGCTGTAACTAGGAAAAAGCCTAAAACACTGCTCAAATAGGTCTAAGATGCCCAAACTAGTCTTAAGAAAAATAATTAAAAAATATTTCAGCACTAAAAAAATAATTTAATTTGTGCTGAAGCTGCCAAGATGCTATGGTATTTAATTTGTGCCAAACCAGTCAAGATACTGCAATATTTTGCACATTTTGAGCCTCATTACAACAATGCAAATTGTCAATCTTTCTTCATGTAAGGAACTAATCAGCTACTAAACTAATTGAAATCTTTTATTTGGAGGAGGGTGTGGTAGCATTGGACAAATAGAATGGCAATGGATCTGCACTTGTTTGGAGTTGTACAAGAAAGTGGGAAAAGTATTTTCGGGTACTTTCTCTTGTCTACCAGTGAAAGTTTCCTGCCAACATGAAAGGCACATTGCCCTATCAAATTCTTACGTTGATTCCCATGTAAACAAAGTCCTTTCCCCTTGTTTACTCAACTGAATGAGGGCCAGTGATGACATACGCCATCTTTTTTCTTGTTTTTCTTTTTGCTCTGATGATGAAAATGGCACTCTTAAGGAATAAAGTTTGAGAGGTCTACATAAAATAGGATTGTGCTCTTTGCACAGTTTTGGGAAATGTATAATTGTACACTCCCGTGTCCCGGACGGTGGCAGTGGGCACTATTCTAACTTTATGTAATGACGTAACGACCTGGTGCACCTAAGTAGGCCACCCCGCTGTACAGGTAGTAACTGGTTCTGGTTCAGTAGGTTGGGTGGCTAAGTTGCGCCCAAAATGGGAACCACTATGGTGGACTCAGTCAGTTAAGTGGCTAGGAGGATCTCCACATGTCACTCTAGAGAATAAAATTAAAATGTCTAAGAATAGCTGTTTTTTGGCAACCTCGCCAATAAAACCGTAACTGGACCTGCATATACATGGTAACTACTAAGCAAATCACCTGGACCAATCAGAAATACTGATCCGCAGTCAGGTTCAATTTATTACACTCTTTTTTGGGGGTGCACAACTATGATGCTCTAAATATTATAAAGAATACAAGTGACAGAAGAAATAACAAAAAAGAAATCCCATGTTTCTTTTCGTAGAGGAAAGGTCCACCTTTACACCTTTCCCAAGTTTTGAGCAGCAGCACTCTCGCCTGCCGGCCTAGCGACCGCTGCCTTAAATCAAGGAAGGAGTTTAAAAAGACGCTTTTCCTGTACTGCGTCAAGACCAGCTGTGATTTTTCCTTGTATTTTCAGGACGCTCCCTAGCCTGAATTTTGCAGTAATTGAAAGGTACCTTCCGAAATGTGGAAGGTACAGTTTTCAAACTCGGCTATAGTTTCCATATTTGTATCGTTTTTCACATTTTATCAGTTTTTGTCTTTATCTGTACAGGGAATCCAAAAGAAAAATCATCAGTTGCCTTTACGCAAGGGAAGGGTCTGAAAATAGACCCTTCCGGATTTTTTTACCCATTTGATCTCAAATCTAGAAGGGTCTATTTTCAGACCCTTCTCCTAGACATACCCCCCCCCCACCCCCAACAACAATTACCTCGTAGTTAACAATTACCTCGTAGCACCTAAATGGTACCATGGTAAAAAAAACCCCGGATTTCTTTTAGGTTGTGTCTGTCTGCTGTCATTTTCGCAGCTTGTGCATTCAGACGGCACCTTATAACCTTGAAAGTTCCTCCACCGAGATGAGAGGAGAAACTTTTCAGATGTAATGCCCCTCATTCCCCTAAACCTAACATGTAAAGATGGTGTCCTATGAGTAAATCTCAGGGTCTCAGAGTCCAAAGTCAGCATTTCCTAGGTCAAATATGGCCACTACATGGCCTCACTCAAGAATCTGAATGCGCCATTACAGCAGCCTAGGGTCAGTTTCCACGTTGACAAAAAGAATAATTTTTTTTTTCCAAACAATGAATTCGTTTTTAAAATTTGAAATTCATATATTTTTCCATCATCTAGTATAATATTGTGATATGAGTAGTGAAAATATTCAGAATGTAGCGTATGATAATTATTCCTGAAGGAATGCGTTTCTCTTACGTCTCACTGTTTCCTGCACTTCAAGCGTCTCTACTTGCTGTCTGAAGTTGAGATGAGAAAGTGCGGAAAGAGTGAGTACCTTCAAGACTCAGGACCTCAAAGAAATTTATGGACATTGCTTCCTGTTGTTGTTGATCTCCTGCAGCACGTATCTTGTGTGAACAGACCTGAACTATTGTCATGAAGATTGAGGATTTCTTTTAAATACACAAAGATCTGCTGTCCCTCTCCTAACTTTGGGTTTGCAATTTTGCCACTTGTAACTGTAATGGTTGTTGCTTTTTTCATCATCCGCATGATTCTCCCTCGCAACGCAATGTTTGAAAGTTGAGCTCCCTGAGTCCATGTCTTGCGTGCATCGCGTTTTCGACAACAACGCGAAGAATTGTGTGCGAGAGAGAAATTGTTGAAAAGGGTGGTGAAGGGAGGCAGAGATCTTGGTGTCGAATTTCGTGAGAGATGGCAGTATCTGAGATTGAGGAAGCTGATGTTGAGGCACCATTGCTGGTCCGCGTACAAGAGGCTCCACCTCGCCCGCCATCTCGTTCCAAGTTTGTTCTCCTTCTAGGTTTGTCGCATCATCCTCATCATTCATGGCTTCTGGTTTCACTTCTTGGAGGAATCGTCTTGGATTGACTGTGTTGATGAGTCCTTCACATTGCATGTGGTTCCAAACCGTGCTTTTGATAGAGGGTCGAGTCTTGGGTGGGAGTCGAGAGTCCCGGGAGAGTCGAGGGTCTTGGGCGGGAGTCCCGGGGCAACTGTGATTCATTGTATCCTGGTCTTCTTTTGGGTGCCTGTTTCTTCAGTTTCAACCTCTAGTTTCTTGAATTGCTCTGCAAGCAGGTTGATACATATTACATCTTCCAAAATTGCGAAGTCCTTTGTGGATGGTATGCAGAATTTCAGTAGCTTCCAGACGACGTAGAATTGTGTTGGCTTCGTCTCAGAATTCTAAGGCTTCCCTACGAAAATCCAACAAGTATAATATCCCCATACTCTCCAGCTCTATATCGCGAAAATGATCGAAGCTGTTGGCAAAGACCCAATTGTCCATCTGCTTGTCCATCAAGCAGATGGACAATTGGGTCTTTGCCAACAACTTCGGGTAGGAACTCTTGACTCGGAGGATTTGAGAAGAAGATGGATTCTGACCAGATATCATGGACTTGGGCTATGACAGGTTTCGTCGTCACCACTATAGTTTTGGCTATTACACTAGGATACGGGACCTCGATGCAAAATGGAGAGTCCCATGGTGGATTTCGTCATGAGCGGAAGAGGGTGGTGGAGGTTGATTTCGCAGTGGTGGCAGCAGACGAAGAAAGATGCTCTGCAATTGGCCGTGATTCATTACGATTGGGGGGGAACGCAGTGGACGCCACAGTGGCCACGGCCTTGTGTCTGGGTGTTGTGAATCCCATGGCGAGTGGTATTGGGGGTGGCGCCTTCTTGCTGTTGCGCTTAGCAAATGGGAGTTCAGAAATCTACGACATGAGGGAGACAGCACCTGCTGCAGCCTCTATGGTAATCCTCACTAAAATTTAACTTATGTGTGTCGTCTCGACAGATCTGCATCCTGCTTTCAGAATTTTGAAATTTAATGATTCTGAGAAAATCTGTGTTGACAGGACATGTATGAATCTGACCCAGATTCCAAACTCAAGGGTGCATTGTCAGTCGGAGTTCCCGGTGAGCTGGCAGGACTTTATATGGCATGGAAACGACATGGACGGCTACCTTGGGAAACTTTAGTGCGTCCAGCGATCTATCTTGCAGCAAATGGCTTTGTGGTTCAACCCTATTTGGCTCATCATATTCAATCAGCAGCAGATGATATACTGGCTGACAAAGGGCTTGCAGACATCTTTGCACCAAATGGAAAGCTCCTGAGCATTGGTGACATATGCTTGCGGAAGAATCTTGCACAAACATTGAAAGAGGTAGCAAAACATGGACCAAGTGCTCTTTACAATGGAGCCATTGGAGAGAACCTTATCACTGATGTTCAAGCAGCAGGCGGAATTTTGACTGTGCAGGACTTAGAGCACTACACTGTGCAAATTCGACAGCCAATTGTGACAGAGACCATGGGATTCACAGTTTTGGGGATGCCTCCTCCTTCCTCTGGTGGTGCTTGCATTGCTTTGGTACATCACTCAGATTTTCCATCTCCAGATTTGGTTTCAAACTAGAATGGAAAACTTGGTAATGAATGCTGTAGTTTCACCTTTCCTCATTAGTGAGATTTCTCTTGTGCAGGTTCTCAGCATTTTCTCTTGTGTGTAGATTCTCAACATTCTAGCGAAGTATGGAGATATGGTTGGAACTGTAGGAGTGCTAGGATTGCATCGAATGATAGAGGCTTTCAAACATGCATATGCAGTCCGCATGGGTTTGGCAGACCCAGCTTTTGTAAACATCACATCTGTATTGGAGGATATGCTAAATCCTGATATTGCTGCTGAGCTCCAGAAACTCATATCTGACAACACTACCTTCCCATCTGGACACTATGGGGGCAGGTTAATTGGTTTCTTCTCTTCCCATTTCTCTCAAAAGTAAAATCAAAGTCTTCAAAATGTAGATTTGCATATGCATATATTGTTTTTGGTCTTGATGTAAATGAAAGCTGTGGTAAGATTTTGAGTTCCTTGAATGCATGTCAATTAATATATTGTTTTCAACTTTGGAAGGTGGAGTCAACTTGAGGACCATGGAACTAGCCACTTTAGCATTGTGGATGCAGATCGAAATGCTGTTGCAATGACCACAACTATCAACTTTCCATTTGGATCCAAACTTCTGTCTCCATCCACTGGAATCATACTCAACAATGAGATGGATGACTTTGCTATCCCATCTTTTGTCCCACCTGGTCACCTCCCACCTCCCCCCCAAAATTTTGTGGCACCCAATAAGCGTCCTCTGTCATCCATGTCTCCAACCATTGTGCTACAGGTATTTACACCCATCTGTCCCCTCACCCTCTTTGCATGACCAACCTATCAGGGGATGGTCACATAATAGGGCCCTAGTTAGCCCAATGGGTGGATCTCATGCTTTTAAGCATGACAAAATAACAAGGGTGAAAAATCCACTAGTGGGTTTATGTTGAGAGAACACACAATTCTATGATAAGGTGTGTTGAGAGCAGTCTAGAAGGAATGACAACAAATTGGTTTGATATAAGCACATGAAGTAAGAGCAATCTAGAAACAAAAGATGTAGCTGACACTTCCATCACTGGTAAACTTGATAAACCCAGTTTTCTCAGGAAGGGGAATCTATATTTGTCTGATTGTTGAGGCTTGAATTCTAAGTGTTGGGTCAGTTGCTACTTCCACAGTAGAAACAGACATACAATTTTGAACTCACAAAGTGTTGCCAATATTGATGGCAGAATGGCCAGTTGAGAGCTGTTCTTGGTGGAAGTGGTGGGCAAATGATCATAACTGCAGTAGTCCAAGTACTCATGAACCATTTCATGAAGAAGATTTCTCCTTTTTATTCTATCTCTGCAGCTCGTGTCCACCATCAGGTTTTTCCCTTGATCTCTCCTGGGGAATCTGTCATTTTAATGGGAGGAGCAATTAGGATTCCATTTTTGATATCACATATGCCTAGTGACCATCTATATGGAAAGACAACATTATCCCCCTATGGACAACATTTTCTCTCTGTGAGCCTTATTTGTGATTGGTGTGTAGATTTGTAGTTTATGACTTGAACATTGTGAGATGAGGAATCCTAATCACACATGATGGTTCTACATGCTGTTTTGTTTCAATTCATTTTGGAATTTTTTATGATTACCTTTGATGTTGAAAGAGGGAAAGAGGAGGATTATCTCTAATGTTTATTATGAATTCATGTGGGACAGTTGAGTCCCAACACCGTATATTATGAGAATTGGACAACAGTCACAGGGGAGCATCTGGAACTGGAGAGAACAGCTAGGGAGGGTCTACAACAGAAAGGCCACCTTTTAGAAGCAAGATCGGGGGCAATAGTCCAACTGGTCTTGCAAGACTTAACTGTTCCAGCTAAAAAGCCTTATTGGCATCGAGGAAATTGGCAAAGCAACAATATTTTCTATGGCAAACTTATTGGAGTCAGTGATGAGCGAAAAGATGGTGCACCAGCGGGCCTTTAAGATATGTCTATTGTAAACCCTACTACACATGCAAATGCATACTTTGACTAGGCTAGAAACATGTCTTTTTTTGTTGTCAACATTCAATGACTGTAGAGTGAAATGACTAATTGCATTTATTTTGACTATAAACAAAAAAAGTATGTATTCCTGATACAATTAATACCAATTTCCATTCTAACCAAATCATACACTACTAAATACATGTCACTTGCATGATTACATGTCAACTAATGTTAGTGTACAAGAACTTCGCATTGACAACATAACACCAACAAATCCACAAAGCATGAAAAGGAACCCAAACACTACAAACTGATTAAACATAACAAAAACTGATGAGGGGATGATAAATAGCAAATCATGCATGTGTTCAGGGACCTTAAACAGCCACATGTATGGTACTGACTGCCTACCACAGCTCCCAGCAGTTGGTGGAGAACAATAAGAGGAACTTCAGAGATGTAGTTTGAGGACCTGCACAAGAGTCTCCTGAAATGTCCCAATAGTCATCAGGTGCTGCAGCAAATTGACAACAAGCAGGATACCACTAGACACGTTATGAACAAAATGAATTTGGTTTACTAATTGACAAGACAGACTATTGGCAAGACCATCAAGAAAGTTATACACCCCCCCCAGCCCCCCTGCGTCCCCCCTTCCATTGACTTTGAGGGTATCACAAAAAGGACTGTGGCAACCTGCATGGTTCTGTCACAGGGTTTGACTAACAACCTGAAAAGTGAAAAGTAGGCTAGTGTTAATGACTAGATCTTACTTACTTGCAGTGGTGGGTTCAAATCTCCCAAGGAGCTGCAGAACATACCATTTTTTTTGTTTTGCACAGAACATCAGAACATCAACTGTGTTCTGCACAAAACCATGCAGGGCACAAGACAACAAGCCTTGTGAAGTTTGATGGGGGAGTATAGCATCCTGCCATGACCATTAGTCCATGCAAGAACAAACAACATTCTCAAATTGATGAAAGTGATTGGTGTCCCTCACCATGATTGCTCTACCAACTACTTTTGAATTGAACTTTGTGGAAGCATGGCAATGTTCACAAACTCACAGATTTCATATTTTTGGAGTGGAGTACAAGGAGCTGTGTTGATCAGTGTGAATGCAGTAGTCAGTTTTTTCGCTATGGTGACACAAGTGAACCACCTTTTCATCTTCTTCCACATTGTGCGGCACAAATTTCATGGATGGCACATAGACTGCATCATGCATAAGCCCTGACAATCTCTTCAGTTCTGCATGGATTTCAATCATCTGAGGGTGGTTTTGATTGTGTACTACAAATGTATGTACCTCCTTATTCAATTCAATCCAGGTGCAACCCTTTTGTTTCTTCACACCTCTTTCCTTTCTCTGCTGTTCAACATTCTCACAGAGATACCTGTTGCCAGCAGCAGCATTGATTTTTGATAGCAGCACAACCCACAGCATTTTCAGGCTCCAATTCAAGAACTCATTTCGCAACATGTTCCCCTGGCAAATCTTAACATTACCAGGAATTCTGCAAGCCCAAAGCAAAGCCTTCCACAAGTGGTTTCCTGGGCAAGAGCTATGGCTCCATTCACATGGGAACTCTGACAGGATTGATGTTCACTAACCTTTACCAATCTGTGATCCCACCATTGCAAAAGATCCAGAAAGAGCTTTTGCCACAGTTTCTCTCTCTCACCTCCAGGAACTACAGAAAAACTTCCTATCAAATCATGTACTTTCATCACATAGAAGCCGCAGTGAGGTATTGCATCTTGCATAGATTGTGTCCAATAAATTGACTTACTTCAGAAGATACCACTACAATTAAGTGACAAATTTTTGGCAAACATAACACACATACTGTGAGAAGAAGACAGTAGAACAAGAGAGAGAGAGAGAAAACAACACAAGAAAGCTTATGACTGCCTTTACCTCTGAGTGCCAACTTTGTTTCTATCTGGTGAGCTTTGGAGTTTTGCATGAGCAGTGACTGGCTCCTTCTCCTAGGGCCTACATTGCCACTGCAATGTTGCCTTTAGATTGGCAGACAATGAGCCCCACCCACAACAGGCAGTTACTTACTACAGGGCTGTACACATTTCTGGCTCTGGCACATCCTAAAACTCCAGCTTCCCTGCACCAATATAAAAGCAATGCTGTCTTGAAGCTCTCAGTCAAGCTCTTCTGATGACTAAGCTTGGTTCAGATTGAAACTTTGCAGAAAAGTGTAATTTCAGGTTATCCTTGTGTTCAATTGTTGCAAAACTCTAATGTATTCTGTGCATTCTTGATTGAGGCATTAATCATGTCACCTTAACATACTATTGTGGATTCAATCCTATGCAACCCTAAGATGGAACTGTTATGTGTACCTGAAGGATGAGCTGTGAGACAACATTGAGCTGACGTTGCTCCAACCTAGTATCTCGACCACTTGCAAAAGCATTGGCAAATAATTTTCAGGTACAACCTGCCCTCCCCAGTCTCAGTAGCCAAACATATGGTGCACAGGAGTTCAGCCTGTTTTGCAGCTCTGATTCTCGCTTCCTCCATAGCATCCACCACCTCAAACTCATCACCAGCCATGGGAATTGTGCTCAAACCAAGTATCTGGAAGATAAAGGAAATTGCATTTAAAGCAGGTGAGGAAACTGTATTCCCAAGTTTTCTAAGACATAGAGATAGTCGTGCACTTGTTTAATATCTCTCATAAGTTGCAAATATCTATTAACACTTTTTGAAACTGCAAGAGCACGGCAGTTCTTGCTTGATTACTTGACAAGTTTGAACAAAGTCTTTGGTTAAACAGATGCTGGAAATGGATAAGCAGATCCCAACCTCATGTGCCAGTTCTCTTCTCTTCTCCTAAACTCTCAATTTTGTGGGCCAACTCAATGCAGATGACCAGCGGCTTCTATATGACTGGCAAAAGTTCAGTTGATACACATTTCTGGAAACAATTAGTCTCTGATTTCAAATCTTTCCCAACGCACTTCATCTCACCTTATCTTCAAGTGTATCAAGGAAGACACAGGCTTGCTCCAAACCCTAAAACATGGCAGAATACTTGCCATGGAGAATTCTAGCTGAAGAAACGAAACGGATGCCAGATCGCACACGCCTAAAAATTTCCTTGTGTGCAGACATCCATTATTTTGACTTGCGGAAATGGCTGCAGCCATGGACAACAAAGCCATCGCCTTGCTTCTTCTTCTTCTCCTTCTTCTCCTCACTGACTCCGCTGCCACCACTCTGGGCCTCCACATCTTCCACGAGCCCTTTGAGTATGGCGGCATCCCCATACCACATACATGTATGTATGTTGTGAGCCGTATCTCCGTCTTCTCTCACACGAAATTCCATACGTGGACATACGAATCCCGCACCTACAGTACGAGTCACGAGTGGAACACATATGCTGCAGTTACACGAAGATGATCATTATCCTGCGAAAAGAAACGGAGAAGTGAAGCTCAAGCCACCATGAATAGTATACGGTGACTGGTGTCTGTGTTCTTTTGGAGATTTCGCAAACTTTTTTTTTTGGTCGTCCCTTTATCAGAATCTTCCTTCCTGTATGATCAAGATTTTGTTGAATGTGTGTAAGTAGTCGCGGCACCGAAGGGCAGATTCCCGAAATCGCGTCATTGATCGATCGATCAAGGACACTTCGTCTATGCGGATGGATTACGGTCTGAAACTCTGAACGGTCTTTCCCCCCTGGTCGAGTGCATCCGTTGAAATTGTCGTCAGTGTCGTGCATCGACGCGAGAAAATGCAAAAGGCCACCAACTCCACGCAGCTGTCCTTTTCTCATCGTCGTGGCACAATTTTGCTAACGACTAGGGAACTGTGAAGAGTTTCGTTTTATTTTGTCGGAGAAGAGCGTTGAGCTTCCAGGTCAGATTGGAGAAATGATGCTTCTCTGAACGGAGAGCGACGGAGAGACACGTGAGAGGTGAGGTGGTGGCGGAGGTCTGGAAGGGAAGGTGGAGCACGCCGGGCAAATGATGGATAGGAGCAGGGCTTCTGTTCCTTCTTTTCCAGGGTCGATGGATTCCACACCTTTGCTGGGAAATGGAAGTGGAAGCTCGAGCAGTGGCAGCGGGGACGAAGGAAGCAGCAGTCGTAGAGGCAGTAGCCGGGTCCAAGGCGCTGCAAGATACTTACGACGAGCAGGAGGTCGGCGGATCATGAGGGAACCATCGATGCTTGTCCGAGAATCTGCAGCTGAGCAGCTGGAGGAGCGGCAAAGTGACTGGGCATACTCCAGACCCGTGGTAGTTCTAGACCTTATCTGGAATTTAGCTTTCGTGCATGTAGCTTTGGCAGTGTTGATGTTGAGCAAGGACGAGAAGCCTCGCACGCCTTTACGCGTATGGGTTCTAGGGTACTCTCTGCAGTGTATTTTGCACATGCTTTGTGTCTGCTGTGAGTATCGACGGCGACGGCATCAGCGTACTAGTGCAAACCCTTCTTCCGCCAATCCATCTCAGTCACCACCGTCACCTGATTCTGAGCATGATGGAGAAGCGGCATTTGACAATGACGCTGGTCCCCCTGAGTGTGCCAGGTCTCAACATCTCCGCCACACTTGGACGATTCCGTTGTTTTTTTTTTTCCCTCTGTTCTGGCCTGCCAGTAAGGCGGCATCATAAAGGACGAGCTTTCTTCCAGACTTGAATGTTTGTTCCCATTTTGGAGTTCCTCTTGCTGTTTAATAAACCTAATGAATGATACAGCTCTTGATCAAGAAAAAACATGGGAGCAGCTTGTCCTCGTCTGTGTCATGAATGTGATGTCAAGTTCTGATGTGTTCCTTGGATGATAAAACTAATTCTTGTCTGAGTTGCTGCTGACAGCTTAGCAAAGCGATTAGAGTCTGCCAACACAATGTTCTCCTTTGTTTGGTGGATTATTGGATTCTATTGGATCACTGCCAGAGGTCAAGCTCTCCCTACAGAAGCCCCACACCTCTATTGGTATGCAAGCTTACAACCCATTTGTTTCTTGCTGTGGCCTTATTGTGGCAAATTCATTTTTCACATATCTTTGCTCTTACTAACTGTGAATGTCCCATTGTCAAAATGCAGGCTCTGTGTGGTGTTTTTAGCATTCGATGTATTTTTTGTTGTATTTTGCGTGGCACTTGCATGTGTCATTGGTATTGCTGTCTGCTGTTGCCTACCGTGTATTATTGCTATTCTCTACGCAGTTGCTGACCAGGTGCTCTCTCTTCCCCCCTGCACATCCCCCTTCACCCATCGTCTCCTTCTGGGGAAACCCTATGATCTGCTCTCTATCTATGAAACAACAGTCCCTTTCTGTTTCCCATCAGTGAGATTTTGCTGTATCCAAACTGAGCTCTGGTCTATTGCCACAATGGGATGTCAATGTCAGTTTTTACAAGGCAGTCTCTTGGGTGTTTGCTAAGTATCATATTGGGGTGGAAAACTTCAGATATGGTTGTTTACTTTGTAGCCCTTGTATGGAGCTATGGTACTCTCTTTTTATGTTGGTCTCTATAAGTTGGAAGTATCTATATCTTCTGCTGTATCATCCATCTCTCTTTATTTCCTTCACATCATTGTCCTCTCTCAGTAGAGGGGTTGATTTGAGCATGGAGGGTTTTATGTTGGAGTCAAGGAACATGGTTACTTCGTGAACTGAGAACCCGACTTAAGCAGTATTACAGGGACCTCACACACTCTGTAAGATCAAGTGAGATGAGGGGGAGCTTGTCAAGGTCTTGTTTGCATTTTTGAATTTCTGACCCCTCCATACTGTTCATTTCACATGTATAGCTGGAAACAGTGCCCTCCACTCACCCAAAAGTAAATGATTTGTTTGAACTGGAATTGAAGGAAGAGACTTCATATGAAGGATTGGTTTGTCTCCAGTTGTCCAGATGTTCCTTTCACATTCATTGTGTTATTGTGGAGTTCTCTTTCCATTATGATGGAGTTTCTCTTCAAACTCAAGACATTCTTGTGAACTCAGATGGAAATTGTAGCACCTTATATGTAACTTGGTGGCACAATATCAGGAAGGTGCATCAGAGGAAGACATCAGTGCATTGGCAAAGTTCAAGTTCCAACGTACTAATCACAGTCTTGAGAAAGGAAGTGGGGAGAAACCTGGAGCACTGGCTGGTGTGATGAGTCTGGTTGAATCTTCCGACTGTGTAACAGATCGAGCCATTTCTGGGGAAGATGCGGTAAGCAGCAAGAGGGTTGCTATTTCATTCTGTGAACAGCACTATTGCTTATCTCATTATTGAGGGGGCAACATGTACATGCACACTCGTGTCTCTCCTACTGAAATGCTTAAACCATTTGGGGGTTGTTACTTATGCAGGAATGTTGCATCTGCCTATCACCATATGATGATGGGGTTGAATTGAGGGAGATCCCTTGCACACATCATTTTCATAGTGCCTGTATTGACAAATGGTTGCGGATAAATGCTACTTGCCCACTCTGCAAGTACAATATTATACATGGCAACACTAGAAGGTGCGAAGAAGTTTAGAAATAATATGCATCTAGCATATTGACCTTTGACAAAGCATTATGGGGAGCTCTTGATGTACAGAAAGGTAGCAGCAATTCTGCAATATCCACAATTCCACTATTCCTCTTGCCAGAACAGGGGTTCTTTTCGAGGCAATGGGTTGTATCCTATGTAAATCCAAAGGAGATAAGTGAAGCTGGAAAATCAATGAGTGGTTTCAATTGTATCCAGTTGAACTGGGATTTTTTACACTGATATCTTTAGGTTGTTGAATGATTATGGAAATGCCCTTCTCTTTGGTTGGGCAGGAACCAATTGTCAGAGGCTTAGGTTATATGGTGTAAGAGGCAACAGTTTTGTAAGTATGTCAATAGGTTGTACTGGATGTGATGCTTTTTCAATTATTAGCCAATTGATGCAAAGCAATGTCTCAAGACACCATTCAGCCTTCTTCTAATAATGGCAGTACATAATGTTACATCTTGGAGTTCCATCAGTATTGTTTGCAATGGGTAACCTGCTGCTTGATGTTATTACGTGTTGCTTGTTTCTAGTGTAGGGTAAGGACTAAGTGTTCTGGGAATGAGCGCCCTGTGTGAGGTGGGAGCCTCCTGTACCTGAATTCCCAGAACAGCCCCACTTGAGCTCCTGAACCAGAATAAAGAACCAGTAGAATTTTGGTAGTAATGGATGGCTCCTTCATTTGAGACGAGGGGAGGAACCTGACTAGTAAGCTTCCTCAAAAAATTGAGGAAGATTTATCCTCAATGTTTTTAGGAGCCTCATGCTTTTTGAGGAACCTTACATGCAAGGTGCCATCCTCTGTTGAGGCAGAAATTTATTGAGTTGCAGCATCCTTCATATATATTAAGAAAATTCTACCTATTCTTTAGGAGTGTGAAATGTCTCAAGTGCACAATGACCTTGATATTTAGTAGGAATTTGAAATATAAATTGAATAAATCAGATAGTGATCCACATTTTGGGTTTGGTTTTAGTAAAAGGAAACAGATCAAGGGATGATCTAACATCATCAGACCACATACTGAGTCCCATCCTACTGGGTTCCAAATGTTATTTTGTCATCATGAAATTCTTTTAGTCTAAATAGTTTTACACAAAACCATTTTGTAATGAGATGGGGTAACCTATTGATCATCTTTATGATTGTAATTTGACAATCCATTGTGCAGATGTGATGATTTGGTATAGCATTTTGTGATAGCTGCATCAATTTGAGCAACTTGTTGCCTTTGTAATTTTCCTTCCTATTCCTTTTCTTGTTTTGAATAGTTTGCCATAGCTGGTTTTATGTCTCCTTAAACACAGTAATTAACAACTCTCCTTCACAAGTCTGTTTTTAGCTCCCATAGCTAAACTGTAGGCTTATAGTTCAATAGTTAATTGAATAATTAATTGAATATTTTAAACATTTTGTGAAGGTAACATAACATATAAATGGTTCCACTATTCACAAAAGTGAAATACTTGTGGTGGATTAAAATCCTCAGTTGTTGCACATTTAAACAAAAATTTGTCTGTAAAAAAATCTTTTCACAAAGTCACTATAAAAGGATTTGGTTTTTCTCACACCAAAGGCCATGGCTCATGAAACATGTGAGATAAATTTTGTGGTTTCATCCATTACAATGTACAAAATGTGATGTGTGTTGTGACATAGACTATATTAAAATTAGAATTTAACATTAAAATATGGCACATATCATACAAAGTGGGGTGGCTCTCAAATTGGGTTTCACTAGAGATGATATCCATCAATTTTGATGGTGAGAACTAGCCCAAAACCTTGAGCAATTTTCACCTTGTTAAAGTGAAACCATTCAACACTCGTATTTACTTTGACAATAAGTAGTCGATGGTAAGTTGATCTCAAGATTTTGTTCATGGTTTTTTTTCATCTTTTTCATGGTGATGTTCATTATCTTCAACTTCATTTTGGTGTTTTTTGTGTCAGCTTTGTGGTGTTGGTGTTCATGGGGCCATGGTGGTGTTCATGGTGCTACTGTTAGTGTTCATGTACTTAGTGTTGATCTTTTGGTAAGTTTTTCTCCGTAGTGTTGCTTGTCTTCTTCACGGTCTTTTTCCTAACTTTGCTAATCTCTTTTTTTTCTGACATTGTTTGTTTTTATCATGGTTTTATATTTTTTTTCTCATGATGATCTCTTGTATAGGTTGTTTTAAGGAGGTTGCAAATTAAATTGGCTCATTTTGGGCAAATACAACATTTCACAAAATTTATATTTTAACATTAAATGAAAAAAAATGTTAAATGAGATTATGTAATAATTAATGAACTAACAAAGTTTAGATTAAGAAGAGTTCACCTAGACATCTCTCTGACATACATCTTAAGAAAATATTAATGTAACAAAAAGTGATTGAAATAAGAACTTTTTGAAAATATTGTCAAAAACTAATCATTCAAAAATTCATAATTATTTGTTGTTTCATGTTTTTGTAATTATTTTTTGGAATCCATAGTTCTTTTTCTAACATGCATCACATATTGAATCCTTACAAGACATCTTGACATTAAGTAATATTGAAAATTGTATTTGAATTTTCATGTAGATACAATATTAAAGTTTATGATTTCACTCCAAAAGCCCATTATTATATGTTTGTTGAATTTCATCATTATGTACATACTCTTATTCAAGTTGACAATCTTAATTATAAAACCATGTTGATAATTTTACCATATATGTTTGTGACATTTGAATAAAGTACATTTTGTAAAACATCCAATCTAACACAAAAAATGAATCACCTTTACTTGCAACTACCCTTAGGTCTACAAATTATGGATGGTTTATTGGATTTGCAAAAAGAAATAATGTATGCCATAGAGTTTCTACAAGAGATCAATTGTTGTGGTTTTTAAAAAAAATAATGTTATTGTAATAATAACAACAAAATTATTTTCATGCACATATGCAACAATATAATGGTCTTTGTTGTTGAAACAACAAGTTTTTTGAAAATCCAAAAATTGCACTTCCATTGTGACACCATTAGGTCTATAAAATGGTATCAAACTAAAAAACCTTGTCAATTTTCATGTTTGTAACAAAATGTAAACCCAAGTTGCATCGTAAGCTCCAAAGAGATAAATGAAGGTGGGTATTCTAGGATGGACTAGGTCAAATTCAAAAGTGGAAGTTCTAAATAAAATCAATTGCACAAACTAAGAAAAAAGGTAATTAATGCAAATTAGAGCCAAAATAATACACGGATCAACCATGAACAAACCAAACTAACAAAATACACCATGACCAAAGCTTGGAAGCACCAATTCCTCTCCTATAATATATCATATGACTAATATTAGGGGTTACTTCAAAGTGGCACATAATCCTGAAAGTTGTGGGAAGGATTCTTAAAAAGTTATGATTTTGCCAAGTTATGAATATTTCAGTTTTGAGAACTCATTAATTTTTGCATTCAAGTTCTAATTGATAAGATCTCAAAGGCATAGTTGTAACCCTTGAACAAACCTCAACATATCGCATGTTCAATTCAAAGGTTATTTAACTTTTTTTTTCCTTCAATAACTTTGGTGATCAAAAGTCAAACTACTAATATTGATCCATCAACTCTTTTGGCCATAACTCTTAGCTCACAACTCCAAATGGAAAATGCAAGCCCATTTTTATATCTATGTTCAAGACCCTCCTAATGGTATATTGGGGGCTTAATTTGGCCCTTTTTGTACTACCTACATTTTAGGCCCAAATGTTTGTGATTCTCATAAGGTTACAATTCCTTTAGTGTTCTTCTTTAAAAGACACTTAAGATTCATTTCCTTACACTTTCCCACACTTGTGAAAGTGTGTTTTAATTTTAGGACACTCTTTTGGTTCATTTTCATTTTCATGCTTTGACATTGGTCATGAATGTAATGTTAAGGTTGTGACATTCATAATATGGGCATTATATGCAATTAACAAATCACATTATTTTTGAAGGTAAACTTAAACTCAAGCTAGTTTAAATTATTGAAATTTGTTGTTTATCATTTAGTTGTTCCATTTATCAAATTAAAAAAAGGTATCATGAGTTACAAGTCTACACATGGGATTTTTGCATTTAAACATTTTGAAATTAATCATCAATTTGAATTTGGAATCAATGGATTGAACAAGAGAAAGATGGGTTTGAAGTCAAAAGAGAAGTTTTTAGAAAAAGTTCTAGCTTTAAACCCCATTTACTATTTTTTCTTTTTGTGTAACAATAATTTTTACACGAAAGACAAGCCTCATTAAAAGCAATTTGAAAAGAATTTGTTATCATTGCCAAGGAACTAATGCAATTGTCATTTGTTGAAACACCATTTTTTAGATGATTAATTTTGAGATAGAATCCTTGATTAAACTAAAGAACTCAAAGAACATTCATGTTTCACAAAGGGAAATGCATGGATAGTCTACGAAATGTGATGAACATTATAGTGTGCATAAATAGTTACTAAGTCATTAGACTCCAAACTTTAGAGTTTAGACAAAAAACTAAAAGGACATTCACAACTTAGAAAAGGAAGTGCATGGACAATATAAACAGTGATGAACATCATAGCATGCATAATTAGTCATTGATTCACCAAATTTTAGAATCTAGATTTTAAAAAGCATATAAAACATTCACGATTCACAAAAGAAGTGCATGGACAATTTACAAAATGTTTAACACCATAGTGCACATGACCATTAACCTTAAACTAGATTATAGACTCAAAAAGCTTAAAGAACATTCATGATTCACAATGAAACATTAGAAGAAATTTTGTAATATGTAACCATTCAATTTGCAACTACATGTGACTCCATGTAACTACATATCATATGCAACTTTATTTTATCATTTTTACAACTAGTCATTGTATTTAAAACTTTATGACTATTTTTGCAACTATGGTGAAACTATTAAATTACACATCTTTCCATATTGATTAGCTTCTTGAATTTTTCATCCAAGAATAACCTCCTATTTTCGTTTAGTTGCAAAATTGATTACAATTTAGTTACTTATTATGGTGTGTTATACATTTTACTAATGTACATTAGGGATTTGTGGACTACATTAAGAGTATACTATATAGATTTTATTCAAGGTATATTAAACATAATTGACTTGTATTCATGGTGTGTTAAGATATTTAGTTTGTATTTAAAGTATATCAAACATATATTTGACCATATTATAGGCATATTGGATTGAAAAAAAATCATTTTAATTTGTATGGTTGATTTTTAAAAATCATTTTTATTAAAATATGATTAAATTATAGTAGTGAGGTCATATTAATATGATATAATCATTGTATTAAACAAACATTAACTATTTAACAATTATTATTTCAAATAATTCATTACTTAAAATAAAGTATGAATTAGATAATTTTATTTAATTATTTAATTATATTTAAACTAATACCAAATAATTAAATTATTAATTATTAATTATTAGTTATTTCAATTTTTTTTGTTGATTAATTAGATATTAAATCATAAATTGATACAATAACTAATCATTCTTCATGAATTATTCATATTAATTAGTTTATTAATTGAAAAAGAAGTAATAATTATTTAACTAAAAATTTACTTTATTTCTATTAACAAATAAATAAGTTTATAAATAAATAATCTATATATAACATTAATCAATCAATGATTTATCAATAATTTATTAAATATTATTAAATATTTAGTTACTATGAAATAAATAATTATGGTTAATATTTAATGACTATTAATTAGTACATATTTAATCAGTCAATGAATAATAAATAATAAATTATTCACAAACTAAATTGTCTAATTACTATTAATGATTAGTTAAAATTGATATATATTTTTACTTAATAAATTTAATAAATTCATAATATATATTTTTTAAAAATATTATATATTTTAATTAGTTAATATCTCTCCAATATATAATAGTAATTTATTTATTATTTTATCAATATTTATTAAACTATGTGATGGTTAATATTTATTAATCAAGAATTATCATTAATAGCTAATAAATATTAATCAGTTAATATTAATGGTTGATTAAAACTGTTTTAATATTTACTAATTGAATTAATAAGTTATAAATTTAATAATTTATAGTCAATATTCAGGAATTACCAATTAATTAATGATTTATTTTCTTAAATAATCAATTAATACTTAATTATTTCTTATTTGATTAGTTGATCACTAGCAATTTAAAAGGTTTATTTTGAGAGGTAAATTTTTAAAATTTAAATAATTGAATAAATAGAAAATTATTATTTAAAAAATAATTACCAAATAATTAGATATGTTAAAAATTTAAGTGATTAATTTGTGACTTGATTAATTAATTAGATATAAAATAACTATTTCTTGAAATAATTTATTATTAGTTTTGAATTATTACTATGAACCAATTGATTAGCTATTGAAAACCATGAAAGAATAATGATCAATGTTAGTTCTAAAATTATTACAATATTTAAACAATAATGTTGCAAATAGTTTTGTAAATGGGTGGGTGGGTAAGTAATTAATTATTAGTTAATTAATTAATTAGTTACTTATTTTTACCTATTTAGTTGTATAATTTACAAAATTAAAAACAAGTACAAACCTTGTGGAAGAATCATTTTTATTTGTAATTGAATGTGTGATTAAAGTGCAATTAAAAAGTTTAGCCCATATGTTTTGTCTTGTAATGTCAGTTTACAAAATACATAAAGAAAGTGCTTTCTCTTTGGGTTTCACATTAAAAATCATGTGCCATTTGGGATGAATTCAAAGAAGCTCAACCCTAAGGGTAAAACATGAAAAATAAAATAAAAATTTACATAGTTACTTTTCAATTCACTTACTTTTGTACTTTTGTACCTTCCTACCTATTTACCTACCTTCCTACTTAAGTAATTAGGTAAGTAAATAAGTAACTAAGTTAGGTAGGTATGTATCCTAGGTAGGTAGGTATTTTTTTATGCACATAATTTTATTTAGCTACCCGTTTATGTAAGTAATTATTTATTAAAAAAAAAATTCCCCAAAATTCAATCAATATGCCACGTTGTCATTTTTTATTGTGCCACATGTCACAATATAAATACATATAAATTGAATAATCATAATGGATGGTTAAGATCAAGATTTCAGTACAAAATTAATTTTCATACAAATTATTCCAAGTGCCACATGTCAAAATTTCCTTTGTCCAAGTGTTATCATGTAAATAATTGAAATTGGACTATGTTGATTTTTTCTCATTATATATTATATAAAATCATTATTTAAAAATCTCAAATTTTACCACGTGTTAAAATTTGATTAATGTATGTGTTGAAATTTATGGCCATCCATTATGGATGACCTAAATTAATATTTTAATTAAAAATAATTGCCCAAAAATTATTATGTTGACAAATGGTAGTTAATGATAGAATTATTTATTAGTTGCAAAAGAATGGTCAACAGTTACAAATGTTATACATTAGGCAAAAGATGGAAGTGTATACATTGACTCTATATTTTATCCATGGGAAATGTGTTGATATCATGTTAAGTCATCATTTGTGATTAAAGGTTCAATGCAATTTCATTTATGCAACTAAGGGATTTTTTAGTTGCAAAGTTGATTGCAACTATTTTTTAATCACAAATTATAATTGCAAATTAACATTTTTCTACTTGTGAAAATGCATGGATACTTTACAAAACATGATGAACACCATAGTATGCAAAACCATTAACCTTAAACCAAACTCCAAATTCCAAAAAGTTCAAAAACATTCATATTTCATAAAGGAAGTGCATGGATAGTTGAGACTTTATAGAATGTGATGAACATATGTCATACTAAGCTTGAAGAACACACAAATCATTGATTAGTCAACAACACAAATAAAAAGACAAGGAGAAAACATATTTGCATTTTGAAGTTCGACAAGTAATCGCATTCACAATTCAAATCTATGATAAAAAATGCACACCCCCCCTAGTTCACATTGTAATTCCATAAGTTTTTACACTCTCAACACTCATTGTTTGAAGTGGCAATGACTTCTCCACAATCGTTGTAGAAAGTGGTGATGGTTGTTCCATAATCACTTTAGGAAGTGGCTATAGAAAAGACTTAACAAATTGTGGTTTGTTTGCAAATGGTCCATTCTTCATGGAGTTGGTCAACAATTGACCTAAATCTAATGGTGCAAGCTAACAACGGGCCCTATGTCAAAACAAATTAGAGTAGGCGATCTAGGTTAGGGTTTCCATCGCATTATGATGATCTAACTTTGTGAACTTGACAAGATATACCAATTCTTAAATTGTTTTTCCCTTTTTTCCTTTAATAGATTTCACATGGCATTTTTTTCATTTGCTATCGTCGATTTTTCACCAATAAAAAAAAAGGCTGTCTGATTTTGAAGTAATTCATAAACCAACTTGGTGGTTCTTTGTAAATTATAATAGCCACTCAACACTAATATTTTCCATCTACCACTTTTGACATAATGTGCCTGATATATTTCAGGTGTGTGGTTATGTTGCATAAATTTAGGAAATTAAAAAGTTAACATATTGATTTATGAGTTTGTAAGGTTTGGAAATTGTGAGAAAGGGGGGGTTTTTTTTTTTTTTCAATTTTGTGAGGTAGGTGGACTGGTGGTCATCTACAAGAGGACTTATAGGTAAAAGAGGAAAGTAGGAAGGTTTTTGGAACCTCAAACATGGCACATTTTCACAAAAGTGCCAACATGCTAGAACTTATAGTTTAAATGTGGCAATTTCAAAAGAAAATTCCTCAAAATATGGTGACTTTGGTTCATTTTTCCCAAAAAGAACCTTCATATGCTTCACACCCCGACACCACAGATACAATTCCTTTGTTTAGTACTACAATGAAAATTTCCATGGTTTTATGATGTTCCCATTTTGAACTGATGTCCTTTTGTGCAAATATGTAACTAATCATATGCATGCCATGCCATCATAAAATCTTCAAAGAGATACAATGATATGGCACAAGGACATAGGACCAAAATGCCGCAAAGTTTTTCCCATGGTGGTGAAGACAACCTTATAATCCATTACAGTCTCTCATAGGTAGTCCTTTTGCGTTAGTTTAGAACTGGAGGAGCATTGAGATTTCAAATTTAGTGTATAGGGGAAGGGCAGTGTCACAGGGCATTTGTGTGCTGGGAGACATTTTCCAAAATCTGTAAGGTCTTCCAATCAGGCCACAGTGAACCAGCACCCACCAGGGGTGAGTGCAAAATCCACTGGATGGATGTCCACTGGATGAACCTCAACTGAGTTAATATTTGGTTTCACCTTGGAACCAATTCTGTATGAAATAGGTCTCATATATAGGCAGATAGGTAGCAAAATAGGTAATTGCTAGATACATAGATGGTGGTTTATACTTAGGCAAGGGCTGTTTTTACTACCTACATACTAACAACCTGCTTGTGGGTTGTTAACAAGTAGGTAGGGTAAAAAAGCAACTGGGCTAACCACCATGGTTAGCTAGGGGACTGGAACCCAACCCAACAGAAACATGTTTCTTGACCACTTACCATTCATCCTTCATGGTGCACTGGTGGGTGTTGGTTCACTGTGGCCCTCCCAGCAGCTCCATTCCTCATGGATAAAATTAGGTCAGTACTTTTATGTTGGGGAAGGCCGGGGCCAGCCTGCAGTCGCTTGTTTTCAGGCATGGTGAACTTGGGCTACGCCCCCTCATTTCCTGTGCTTTCAAACAATCTTAAAGCACTCAGAGGAGATTTGTAGTGTCTGTGGAGGGCATCCTATTATATCCATCAATTTGTCTAGGAGGGAAATTATGCCTAGTTGTAGTTGTAAGAACCCTCCCACTATAGAAATTAGGAGGGATATTATGCCTACTCCTCAAGGATGGGAGGGAAATTATGCTTGCTTGTACTTGTAGGTGTAAGAACCCTCTCACACTATTGAGGAGTAGGCATAAGAACCCTCTCATTCATATGCCTTGTGATCTACATAGGTTTGGTTCATCATAAATTTTGCCTTCCCCTTTACTATAGGTAAAGCCAATGGGTGGTGGACATTCCCAAATGCAGGGTTGGACTCAGCTATCACCTCATCCTAGGCCCCTTATTTTGAGAATGCCCCCACCTTGGGGCTTTACCATACACGCGATGGTTCTGACCAGGGACATACTGCAAATACAAAGGAAAAAATTAGGACTAGAGCACTAGTGTCCCAAAAGAAGGACGGTGTTGAGAGTGATGGATTCACATGATGATGATGAATGTTAGTCACAAACAAGATTATTACAGTTGACATTAAATAGAATAAATAATGGGTTAGACACCCCCCCCCCCCCCAATAATACTTTCATTTTTGAAATTTTTGATTTTTAATTTTTTAAATAATAATTTAATTAAAATAAAAAAACTT
>Ga0116227_10005911_pt1 | contig 25269 bp, 12 predicted proteins | sample S1TSphgellanicum_FD_89693 | JGI IMG/M metagenome (GOLD analysis project Ga0116227, IMG submission 89693) | Host-associated microbial communities from peat moss isolated from Minnesota, USA - S1T2_Fb - Sphagnum magellanicum MG | ecosystem: Host-associated > Plants > Peat moss > Unclassified... | reverse complement strand
TTTTTTTTTTTTTTTTTTTTTTTTTTTTAAATTTTAAATTTTTTTTTTGGGGTTACTCAATATTTGGCCACTGTTTTGAGGTTTTTTTTGTAAAAAAAAAATCCCTTGTTTAACAATAATGATTCACACTGGGTTGTGTATTTTTTGTGGTCCATAGTGGCAAAAACACACACACAAATGAGATGATTGCCCTAGTTAGTTAGTACCTTGGCCAATTCCAACACTAATTTATATTATTATTATTTTCACAATTGTTGAAAATTTTCAAATTTTATTTCTTCCAAATTTTAAAAAAAAACATTTGTGAAGGATAATAGTGAATATTTAGGAATATTTCACTTGTTGAAATGAATTTTTCAAAATTAATTAATTAAAAAAATTTAATTTTAAAAAATAAAAAATCTATAGACATGTGTTGAAATGACCCAAGGTACTACGGTCATGGTCATTATTATTATTTTTTATGTGTAGTGTAAAGCTCGAGGTAGAGGGCTTTATGGGAATAAGGGCCCCACACAAGGTGGATCCAAGTGTGGCCCCAATTCCCCCAAGGCCCATGCACCCCACCCCCCCCCCCCCAAGGGCTTAACACCGTTGTGTGAAAATCCCTCTGATTTTTTCTTATTCAAAATCGGGTGATACTTGGCGGGTATCTGTCGGGTATGATGAGAATTTTTTTTAATGCCTGCCCGCAATCGCACCGGCCTATTATTATGCTATGTAAGGCTACCTACAACTACACTAAGAAATTTTGGCATAGGTTTTTTACGTACCTAGGTCCTAGTCAATGACCGACTAGGGCCGGGTCCAAGCCTACTAACCTTGCCCTAGGGGCGAAAGAGGGCGCATTAGGGACAGGTGGACTCGGAATGTGGCCCCTAGTTAGTTGCCTATTAGGGCCAGGTTGAAGCCTAATGACCTAACCCAAGGGATGAATGGGGGAGGGGGGCACATTAGGGACACAAGGGGTGCCAAATTTGCCTCCTAGTTAGTTACTTGCTAGGGTTAGGTCAGAGCCTACGAAGTCATCATCGTAGGGACGAAGGTAGGCTGAATGCACTCAAGGGACCAAAGGATGTGCCTCTTGCCCATTAGTCACTTATAATCTAGGACGAGGTCGAAGCCTATTGACCTTGCCCTAAGGATGAACGAAGGCCGAATGTGTGTGCCCCTAGGGTTGAAAGCAGGCACAATTTGGCCCTATGGGTAGGTCCGAGCCCTATTGACCTAACCCTAGGAATAAAAAGGCCCCTAGGGATGGATGAAAGGAGGCAAAATTGTGTCCCTAGGGTTTCGCTTGTCTCCTTCACCCACCATTAAATTTTTTTGGGTACTTAGGGTGCATTTTGACTTCCTAGAGAGGTAGTTACTAGGCCCCTTTCAGAGCCTACCAAGCTTCCCTTAGGAAAAAATTAAAGGAGGCGGAATGCACCCCTATGGTGCACTCCTTAACATAAAGGGTCCATAGTTAAGGTCATACACTAGCACATCACAAGTCATGACCCTAAACCCTTAAACCCTAAACCTAAACCCATAAACCTTACACCCCTTAAACCCTAAACCTAAACCCATAAACCCTTACACCCCTTAAACCCTAAACCTAAACCCATAAAACCCATAAACCCTTACACCCTTAAACCCTAAACCTAAACCCATAAACCCTTACACCCTTAAACCCTAAAACTTAAACCCTTAAACCCTAAACCCTTAAACCTCTCTCACCTCTTCTACTCTAGAATCATCATTATCCAAACACCCATTTAATACTATGTTTTGTAATGCATGATAATGTAGCCACCTTTTGTATTCTACAAATCCTTGATGATTCCAAGCCCTTTTGTAAAAATCAGATGCTTGCTTGTTAGGCTAGGCTAGTGAGGGAGTGGAAGGGGAGAGGGGGGAAGGGGAGGAGAGTTTCCCATTGTTTTGTGGTGGTCCCATTCATTATGATACATGCTTTTGTTGTTGTTGTTGTTACTACTTTTGCAATGAATGTATTGAAACTGTGAAAAAGGCTTTTGATTCTTTGATATGAGTTCATGATGTGGTGGTGGTGTACAGAATTTGAGTTGTAGTAAAAGGGGTTAGTTAGGTAGGTGCAAAGAGAGAGAGAGAGAGAGAGAAATAAATAGAAAGGATATACCCTGCTTGCTGTAGCTCCATTTGCAGCTTTTACACCAATTATTATATTATTATTTCCAAAAATGTTGAAAATTTTCAGAAATTATGGGTTTTTTTTTTTCAAAAAAATTTTTTAAAAAAATTCTGAGGGAAAATATTGAATTTTCAAGAATTTTTTTATTATTTTGAAATTAAAAATTCTAAATTAATTAATTAATTAATTTTTGGAAATATATATATGTGTTGAAGCTGGCAAGGTACTATGATAGACATGGCTTTTTGTCTTTCCCATTTTTATCTCAACACCATCATATTGTTTTTTTCTCATCATGATGTTTTGTTGTAGGCAATGAACTTTCCCCAAAAGTACCATAGTACCTTGCCAGCTTTGACACTAATTATATTTAATTTTCAGAAATGTTGAACATTCCCCACAAAAAAATAAAAATAAAAATAAATCCTTGTCAAAGAACAAAATTTTGTGAAGGAAAAGTATTGAAATTTCAAGAATATTCTATTTGTCAAAATGAAAATTTCAAAATTAATTGATTATTCGACAAACAATGTGTGTCAAAGTTGCTAAGGTACAATGGTTTTCAATTTAGACACTTTCTAACAAGTTTAGAGTAGTAATGTTGAAATTTTCAAATTTTATTTCTCCCAAATCAAAAAAAATAATTGTGAAGGATAATAGTATGAATATGTTGGAATATATTCCATTTGTTGAAATGAAAATTTCAAAATTAATTAATTAATTATTATTTTTGGACATGTGTTGAAATGGCCATTGTACTATGGTAGTAGCTTAAGGGATTTTGGCCCTTAGGGTAATAGGTCCATTTTTATATGAGGAATTTTGAAAGCTGATATTTTGGCTGTGTTGAAACTTGAGATTGATTAATTATAGAGTTCTTATATCTTGAAGGATTTTGATTTATTTTAGAGGATTTTTTTGAACAAAATTATACTTTTGCATGGAAATGGATGAAAAAAATGAACCAAGCACCCACCACCATACCATGAGGTTGGATGGGTTCATCCACAACTCAAGTCATAGCAAGATTTCATCCATTGGTTGTTGTGCAAATGGTTGGGATTAAAGATTTGTTTTTCATATCTAGATTATAGCCAGATTTTACTAGATCTTCCTTGGGATGATCATCACTATACTTACATCTTCCTATGATGGCCACTTAAACCCTCCCACAAACCCTAAACCCTTTGAGGAAGGGGTTGCTTTGTTTTCGCTTTTGATGAATCATGTTTCATGCTCATGACTAGGGTGACCCTTTTAAAGCACTTTTTAAAGCTTGTTCTCGGGGTGGGATTGGAAGCCTTCTATTGGCTCCACATAAAAAATTTGTGTGATAATTAAGTTTTGCATTGTATTTTAATCGACAACTCCTAATTAGCCTTTGAAATGACAAATCATGGATTCTCAAACCAATTCCACCATATCATGATTTTGGACCCTAAACATGTCCCACCCAAAATAGTTCTCAAAACTCACCAACTTGACTACCTAGTAGAAAGATGTACCTACTTGGCTCTAAATGAAGGGAAAACAAGGGGTGTGTCACACTATGGCCTTACCATTTACATTTTAAAAGCATCTTAAGGCAAAAGAAGAATTATGGAAACTCAAATAATCCAAAAACATTGGAATCCTCCATTAGAAATCAAAATGCTTCAAGCTCTTAGAACTCTATTAGCTATTAGAAAAGAATCCTCTATTAGAAACCAAAAATCCTTCAAGCTCTTATAACTCTATAACTAATCCCCCAAGTTTCAACACAACTTAGCCCAAAATATCATCTTTCAAAAATCCTCATATAAAAAATAGATCTATCATTTATTACCTAAGGGCCAAAATCCCTTAAACTACTATATATACTCTATAATGAATCTAAACACAAAAATCAACAAACTAAACCAAAAAAATCAAAAAAAAAAAAAAAAAACCTTGAAGCACGTTTTTATGGTTGGCTAAAGCTCGTGAACTTAGGGTTTAAGGTTTAAGCCTTAGGTTCACACTTTACACATAACAAATGAATGACATGGAGGGCACTTAGATGCTTTGGTGTTTGACCTGAAAATATTTTTTCCCTTTTTTAAAAAACCAAAAACATCAACCAAACATTGTTGAAATAACACACTTATGCATTATGCACAGGGTTCACACTAGTACTCTATAATGAATCTAAACACAACAATCAACAAACTAACCAAAAGAATCAGAAAAAAATAAAACCTTGAAGCACGTTTTTATGGTTCGCTAAAGCTCGTGAACCTAGGGTTTAAGGTTTAAGCCTTAGGTTCACACTTACACATAATGAATGAATGACATGGAGGGCACTTAGATGCTTTGGTGTTTGACCTTAAAATAATTTTTCCTTCCCTTTGTATTTTTTTTGGCTTTTGACCTAATCTTCTGACAAGTAAGTATGGAATGTTCTTTTTTTTTTTTACATGCTATAATCCCATTTTATCCCAAAAGGGAAGAAAGAAAGTGCAAGTTCCTTTCTTTACACACACACCCAACAAAAAAGGCCTCATCCAGCAGCAGCAGCTTAACAGAAAGCTTCCAAAAGGAGGGCAATCAAAACATGCATAATATACCCCATTTTACACATGGACCAGTACATTGCTTTAAAGTAGAATATAATAAGGCTGCATTGTCAGAAGCACAGCTCATCCCAAGCTGAAAAGGAAGGAAGGGTGGATGGGTGGGTGGGTTGGTGATTCAATAGATGATGGCAAGGAAACAAGAGCATTTCGTTTGCTTTTTCCCTTTGCCCATTCATGAGCAGAGCAGAGCAGAGATCTCCTTCATTTGAAAAATTCCTTATCATGAGCCTATATAATAACTCTATATATAACTAATCTCAAGTTTCAACACAAGCCAAAATATCATCTTTCAACCCAACAAATTTTTATTTTATTTTAAAAAAAAATACTCATACAAAAATAGACCTATTATTTTTTATCTATCTAAACACAATATCCTTTTTTTTGCCTTGGTAGGCAAGGCCAACAAACAAGGCCCCCATCTTCCCTTAATATAGAGATAGATGTGCTGGGTTCCTTTTTTTCTTTTCCAAATTTGGAATACATGAATGATGATGAAAAATAGTTGTAATTAGTTTTGGGCTCTTCCAACTTTGATGTCATATTTCAGACCAGATATAATGCAAGCAAAACAACAGAGTACTTCCACACACACACACAACACACAGACACACACTCTCTCTCTCTCTCTCTCTCTCTCTCTCTTCTTGGGTGTTTTTTCTTCTGACCATATGATTATTTGCATCACTCCAAAATTGTCTGACCTGTGACTCACAACTCAAGATGCCCCTCTCTCTCTCTCTCTCTCTGTGTCTGTGTCTGTCTCTCTCTGCAATGGAGGAGAGAGGAGAGGAGAGGAGAGGAGAGGAGAGGCCAGGGAGAAGTTTTGGAGCATCCCTATGAATAATTTGTTTGTCCCTTTCTTCAAGCTCCTGCATATACAGGTACACATAAATCAAACTAAATCACAAGCCAATATTTAGTTGCCAGGCCTCTTCCATTTTGTTTAGCTGTCATATGAGCCAAAATTCTATTTTTTCACCCTTTCATGTAATTGAGTTCAATTTTAACTCATTCTACTATTCTCCTTCCACCATATACACCCCAATCCCATCCCCCTCTCCTCCCTTGCCTTGTCTCTTTGTCAAGCCCCACCCTCTTCAACGAAGGGACTATTATTGCTCCCGAGCACATCGGTGGTGGTTTTGGTATGTAAAGCACTTGGGCGCATCAGTTGTGGTTTTGGCATGTAAAGCACTTTGGCGCATCGGTTGTGGTTTTGGCATGTAAAGCACTTTGGCGCATCGGTTGTGGTTTTGGCATGTAAACAAACCACTTGGGTGTATTGGTTGTGGTTTTGGCATGTAAAGCACTTGGGTGCATCGGTGGTGGTTTTGGCCTAGAAAGAACTTGGAGAATTATTATTTTTTCCTAATGTATCCGGAGGCAATTGTTACCAAAGTGCAACTTTTCTTCCACAAAGGGCAAGGCGTTTTGAAAAGTGGAATGCTCACAATAATGGGCATTTTCGCCTTTCCTCCCTTCTTCTTTTTTTCGTGATATCAGGCACAAGGAAAAATGAAAAGAAATCTTTTGTCGGTGCTTCATGTCGGTTGACATCCTTGTCGTAGTGGGAAGTTTCCGAAATAAGTCCCCTTCAGCTTTGTCTCAAAGGGGAGCTTGTTTCGAGAACACCTTGATCCTCAACCGTTTACATTACTCATAAAGCACTTGGAAAAATTCCTTAGTGTATTTGGAGGCTGCAGCCTTATATGTACAAATATCTCTCCCCCCCCCCTCCAAAAGCTCCATTGCTCTTAAGAAAATCCAACCAATAAGTCGGTCCAATAGAGTTATCCATAAAGTCACCCTCTCTTTCACCCCCTATCTCCTCTTTCAGTGGTATCTGCAAAGTAAGAAATTTTTATTAAATCTGGGTATGAAATGCTGAAACTCAGCATTTCATGCACAAGGTTCGAAAGTAATTATAATAGTTGTACAGGTAGGAGCAGTGAAACTATATATATCAGCAGTGGAGGCGCTCAGGAAAAAGGAAACACAGAATGGAACTCAGTTTACCACCAAAATTGGTGGCAAAAACTAGCTTGGGTCCCAATTACTTCCTTTTGTAAAATTTTCATTCCTAGTCATGCGTTTGATGCCCTATTATGCCACAACTGACCATTCTCGCCCCCTGATCGCCTGACTTTACGGATAAGTCTAATATGCGCTTCTGGCTACTTGTATAGAGCAATTGTGGGGGGTAAGGAATGGTGTTCTCTCCCATTTTCCATACTTGCCCCCCTCCCCCCTCCACCCCCCAAAGGACTCAAGCACCAGCCTTGGACAATGTGTAGGCTATTAGAAGGCTTGCCAAGTATGGGAAAATGTGTCACATAGTGACAACTTTGCAGGGATGGGGTTACAAACTTCAGTAGGCTAGTTGGGTTCTTTATACATGGATGCCAACTTCAGCACTTGGGGTTCTTAAATATTGATCCATTCACAGCATCTTAAAGGCTTGACAGATGATGAGATGTCTCTCTTTCTCTCTCTATCCATTGACAAAAAAATTATTTTCTTGCATGTCATAATGGATCCTATGCTGAAAACACTCTTGGGATGGGTGACTTCTCATCATAAAAGTATCATCAAAAGTTAGAAGGAATTATATATATATATACATATATAACCCTAACTAATTCTTGGCATTTGGTACACCAATTGTATAACTCACATCTAGAAGCTTCCAATTTTCTTATTTCTAATTCTCAAGCCTTATTCATAAACTAACTTGAAAACTGAGACTAGAAAAGGTGACAGAGACTGCTGATGTCAAACCACTTGAACTTATCATTATGATTGACCAATTAGAAATAGGGAACAACAGTCAAATCATATTTATTAAATTCTTCTGGGGCTCTTTAAAGCCCAAGCAAATATGCATTTTTGGCAGCTCACAATAATCTTCGAATGTACTGATTAGATGTGATTATTGCACCTCATTCAAGATTTTCAGTGGAAGGTGGTTTACCACTTGCCACTGGAGATGCTTTGAGGTGTGACTATGTGTGATTTCACCTTTCACCCTATAAGATTAATGCTTCCTTTGAACACTATTGGTTTATGACTACCTTAATAATTAACATAGTTGTGGCATTTAATTTTTCCATGATCAATTTATCATGAAATCCTAATTAGAGATGAGTACACTATGATTATTAATATCGAGCATGGTTTAGTGATTAATTGAAAGCATAAGTTATTGGGTTGCCATTATGGTGAAGATTTTATGCAACTCACATTTTGAAGAACATAGGGTCTAGAGTCTAGACACATTTTTACAAAACAAATGGTTTGTCATTGAACAAAGCAAATAATATGGTCAAACAAGATATAATCCATCCACAAACATTTTGATGATTGTTTATGGCACATTTGGCCAATTAAATTTGTAACATTATTATTTTAATTACCATGACATGCATGACTTCTTTTTGGTCCACAAGGAAATGGAAGTTCATCCATTCACAAGCATTGTGATTTGTACCATTGCCAATACAACAACTTTCATGAATTCACTCAACCTCATAAACAAGGCATTACTATAGAGTTTCATTCATAGTTTGGACAACATAGTGATATCCACACATTGCTCCATGGCCCACTTCAAAATCAGTATTATTATGGTTATCTTGAAAAATGCAAAATTGTATGTCCTAAATGCCTCTTGGAATCAAGTCTGCCATCCATCCATGTCTAAATAGATACAAGGCTTTTTTTTACTTGTAGTCAAAAGCCTTCTAGCAAGGTCACATTAGCCTAGTATGTTAACAAATTTTATGACAACCAAATTATTTTTTAATTGTTGACATTTTGAAAACTCTAATGCCCAAAGCACAAAATTTTGAAATTTGAAATTGTATAATGCCAAAAGTTTTTGACTATAAGCCCAAGTCATTAACATATTCATCATTTTTTTCACCGTCACAATTGTACATGTTTCATTTGGCCACTACTACGGCCTTGAGCTTTTGTGGGAAATGGGATATTGCAAGTGCAAATGTTTGGTGGATATCATATTGTAAATATCAAAATTTGACACAAGATTATATTCAAAAAATGTTTTTATCAAAAATCACTACTTAAAGCTCTCACCCATCATCAATAACATTAATCCACAACACACATCCTAATGCAATTTATTTCATTTTGAATTTTGTAAAGACAAATTGAAGCATCAAAACAAAAAATGTACAAACATGAAAAAAAGAAAAAGAAAAAAACAAAAATCAAGAAATGCAACATGCATGAATGTTACATATCAAAATGGATGAAAATTATTGAAATTTTATTCACTCCAAAGACATTAAACATTTTTAAATGCAAGCGCAAAATCTTGGAAAATATCATATTATATGGAAAAATGTATTCTAATTAATTAATTGTCTCGCATTGGGGTTTTAAATCTATTAAAGTATTATGCTAGCTAGGAAAGCCTATTCAAAAATCTCTTTCAATTAATATTTAATTTACATTTTACCAAAAACTCCATGACACTTGTGTTGGAAGCCTCTTCATGAACTCACGATCATCAATTTTCAAATGTTCTTTCAAAGCAATGCTTTTGCACCTCATTAACAATATGTTGAATTAAAGCTTATGGCACATGTTGTTTGTTTTTAAAACAACATTCCATCAAGATGGAGGTTCCAACCATTTGAAACTTTAGGTTTTTAAATTTGTTTCTAGATTAACAACCCATTCATGGACCAAAAAATTGATTGACCCATTTATGAAGATATAATACATGTAATGATTTTAACATCCATGTAGTATGAATGGCCACAAGTAAGGTGGGGTGTATTAAAATGGATATCACAATCATAGTTTTTACAAGGTGCCAATTGTATTCAAAACCACCTTTAACAATGAAGGTGAATTTTCATGGTTTGGACTTACAACAATTGTAATAGTCACCATATATGAGATAATACATAAGGCATCAACTAAGTTACTTAACACAACTTGAGTAGGAACAAGGTAGAAGTGCCTAAAACCATCAAAATACGCATATTGAGTAAATTGAACTTTTCATTTTATTTTATTTTGCACATTTATCTATAAAAAGAAAAAAGCTTGGATTTTATACTCAAGCCAAGTTGAAGCAAATTGTGCAAAAGAAATTCAATTAGGTATGCATTTATAAAGAATTGTGATAGGCTTATCCTATGCTATAATATGCTCCCTTGTGAAAGGTGGGTGTAACACTTCAAATCTTGTAATAAAACCTTTAATATAGTCAAATATAATATTTTTAAATCAAGGCCACACATACCCAAAATAGGCCTTGTAATGGGCTAATTGAAAATATTTTAAATGGGTTGGATTGTAATTTTAAACCATTTTAAAAAGAATTGCAAAACTGAAAGTTGAAATACTCATGCATTCATAAGCATATTTGAATGGATATAAGAGGTTATTGTAAGGTATGGTTTTAGATTTTTCTATTTTACAACATAGATGAAATGCCTTCGATATTTATTTAACTCCATTAGTTCATGTGGACATTGATTGTGAAAGGACGTGTAACCATTATAATTTTTATAATTTGTCGAATTTTGTTTCCACATGATAAAATGTGTGTTGTATATTCTTTTTTTTAAATGTATCAATGTAACATGCAAAAAAAATTGACAACAATTTGATGAATATAAAATGAATTAAAACATTTTTTAAGGATTGTACAACCAATTTTTAAATATTTTATTTTAACATTGTTTTGACACATTTTAAGCATTGTGTCACCAATTGTGAACTACCATATGGACTTATTGTCAACTTATTAAGAGTACCATAATTCATACATGCACAAATTTGGCACTATTGTGCCGAATAATTGATATAATTCTAAATTCTTGATTCAACACTTGAGTTTTTTTATTTTCAAATTTTTTGCATATAAGGAATAAATACAATAAAATCATTAGATATCTCACGAGCTTCACGTTGTCCTTTTGCTTTGATTAATCACAGTTAATGTTATTTTCTTGGATAGGGCATGGGTTCAATCTAGCTATATTGATTACATTTTGATTAAATTTTAAGAAATTTGACATAAAATATTATTCTTTTGGAAAGATTTGACAAAATGAAAATAATATAATTTGTGCTAAAGTTACCTAAGTACTACAATATCCTCAAAGCTTTTCATGGTGCATTGTTTGTCCCTTTTGTTTTGAATTTACCTTTTGATTTTACAACTTGGCATTACAAATGAAAGGCCCAAGATTACCTTTAAATCACAGGACATTTTCAAGGTTATTGGTGGCTTACACTTTTGTGCATGCATCTTGATGCATCTTGAAAACGAAATCTTGTATTCCTAAAACACCCTTGGTTAGGACTAATATCAATTAAATGCATTTTCATTAAACAAAATCTTTAGGATACAATCATTTCCATCGTGACTTTTGCTAGTTCAACAATCTATTGCATTTTGTCCTATTGGTAGGAAAAGATGTTATAAAAGCTCTGTTATACATGTTCAATCTTATGCTAAATTCCCACTATGAAAGAAATTTGCTTATGAAATGGCTAATGCAATGCACCCAAAATGTAAAGGGTGCAATAGTTTGGCTCTTCAAGCAATTGTATGGGTTGGTTTCCATATTTCCATATTTGTTCATTATTTCAAATCATTCTTGATTATAGTGTTGGGGGTTTTCAAGTGGGAAGGTGACCCATTCACTCATCACTCTATTTTTCTCATTTTAATTGGAGACCCACTACTTTGGTGGGTGACCCACCCCACCTTTTTAATTCCCACAACTTTACGAGATTGGCACATGGCAAAAATTGAAAATTAACAACTAATTGAACATGTGCCCTAAAACCTTTCACACAAGTCTTCTCTTACACTTGCTAGTTGCCATGAGAATGGTTGGCCACATAGTAGAAGGGAGATGAAAACCCATTTTTAGTATTTTGAACAACAATTTGACTAACAAATTGTGGGTAAACAAGTAAGATGGAAACCAACCTTAACCCAACCCTATTTGCAAACCATGAGAAACAATAACACCAAAGGTTATGAACTTGGCAATATTGTATTCATCACTTGGACCCCTATATATCACTAACACTTGTTTTAGGTTATCAAAAGTGACATCATCATTTGTTCCAATGACAGGAATGATGGGGTTCATTGTCAATCTTCCCCACACATAGGCATGGATCAATGTTCATGATTTTTTGTTGCAAATAACAAGATCCTCATCACATTTATGTGAACACACATTTAGAAATCAAATACAATTTTATTTTTTCTTTTCAATAACCAACCATGCATGAATTCAATGATGTTATAATTTACTGAATTGGACTAATGCATTTTGAAGGAAATCCTTGACATTGGAAACACACTAAAATTGCACAAACTTTTTGCACCTTTCGAATATACCTAACACCATGTTACACTTGGTTCATTACAATGTATCAACCTATACTTGCATTGGTACAATTGTTTTTGGTATGGATAGATTCCTTATTGACATAAAACCTTTCGATTTTATGTACATTCAAGATTTCAATATAAGTTTTTCCCCTCTCACCATGTTTGAGTAACTTGTCCAACTTTAGAAATATCAAAAAGCCCAAGAAATAAAGAGATCATTTTACTAACAACTTTTCCTTGCCATCCATTTTACTAACCATTTTTAATTAAAATTTTGATGCACTTTTCCATCCATTCTTATTCAACCTAAGGGAGTTTGGTGCTTTAGATGTTTTGAAGTGCCTTATTATCAATGGAACTATTTGATTGTTATGGAACAATTTCATGGCTCACCACACATAGGAAATGGAGGCTTGTCCCATAACGGGTTAATGACATGTAGCTTATTTTTGTAACCATTAGGAAATTTAAGCCCAAATTTGACATTTCTTCTTAATATCCAAGTAGAAAACATGTTCCAATATTGAACAACTGACAATTCCAATACAATTCAAGGAATGTGTTTTAATGCAATTCAAGGAACACCTTAATGTGATCCATGAACACCTTAGTACAATTCATGATATTCTTGCAACATTTTAATGTAATATTTCAAGCAACACCTTAATGCAACGCACATATGTTAATGACTTAAATAGGACCTTGGTGTGATTCAAGTTTCATGTGTGGTATAACCAAAACCTTTGTATGTTTTACGCAATGCCTCCAATTTGTCATAGTCTTCAACTTTAGTAAAATCACATTGTAAATAGGAGCCACACATGTGCAATGGTGTAGGTTGTCTTTCTTTTGTTACATTTTATGATTATTATGTGCCCCCTTGCAATTGACATGGTTCCACACAAAATGTTGACAAAATGATACATGGCCTTTTGGTGACAATGTTACTTTGTGTTTCATCTTTGGTCTAAAGAGGTCCCATTAATGAAGGAGGTTGTTATTGGTTTTTCTTTTATGATGCACATGTTGTGGTGGACCATTATAATGGTAGCTTCTTCCTATCGTACCACCATGAAACTATTGAACAAGTGTTCGGGGTATTACAACGGAAATGTTATTAGCTATCAAACATGGAGAAGCAAAAGACAACATTTGTTTGCCCCTATTATACCAACTTTCTTTAAATGGCAAATTGAAACAAATATTTTACATAATTGTTAAGCCTTTTTCTATGGATGCAATCCACATGAAAAAACTTATGTATCCATATCATCTTCACAAATTTTAAATGTTAAAATGTATTGAAGTCCCATGCTCATAACATTTTCCATTTGGTAGGGTTTAGCTATTAATAATCAGCTAAATTTTGAAAAGATGAAACAAGATCTTGGTGATCTATTATTTCATAATAATAATGGTCACACAAGGTTGAATTCAAAGGTTTATCGCCATAGGCAAAACATTTGAGGAACCTATCATAAATATTGGCTTTTAGTTTTAAAAATTGGTTTCATTATTGGAAAAGACACATTTGGTTAGTTTGATTGTTAAAAGGAATTTTTTTGTTACACACAATTGTTTCTTTTGTGGCCAAGTTCATGTGCTTTGTTCACCATTAAACCACATTAAAACCAAACAACCTAAAAATGATTAAGAAAACTAATTATCCAATGTTTTAGAAGAAAATTCATAAAATTAAGTGTGATTATTTTTATACCCATAAAACACTCCAAAAACATTCCTAGCGTATTTGAAGGGCCCCTTACATCCATGAAACTCCCCCTAGGGAAAAAAAATATTCTTAAAACATTTCAAGAAGAGGAATGTTAATACAATACTATGAAAATTGCCCTAGCATAAAATGAACACCAAGTTTTGAAGTCATGTGCCTACCAAACACGTACATTTGTACCTTTTTGAAACTACCCTAGGTTGAAAATATGTGCATAGGAGAAAAAACAATGAAATCATTAATAAAAATATTTTTCACCTAATGATAAATATTGTACACAATAGTAATCATTTGCATTTTATGTTTTAGTGTATCAAAATTATAATGTATCGATGCATTATGTTGTGTTATCATCATGAATCCATGACACATATATTTTGTAAGTAAAAGCATGAAAATTTTCAATATTATATGGGCAAAAGTCTCCCATATTTTTGGGTTATGGTTATTGTCATAGAGTTAATGTCATGGAGTTCATTCACATGAATGTTCATCCATGACTTGTAGTAAATTTGTACTTAATTCTTAATATAGTTTTAATTCACTCTCAATTAACTTCCAACTAAGTTTTAATTCACTTCTAGTTCATTTCCAATTAACTTTTAGTTCATTCATAGTTAAATCCTAATTCACTTCCAATTAACTCTTAGTTCATTTCTAATTAATTCTTAGTTAACTTTTAATTGAATATCAGTTCACTCATAGTTCACCCATGGGTGAACATGGGCTACACATGAGTTGGAAGTTTTTGAATTAAATGCCCAATGGATATAAATAAATTAAAAAAATTTCATTACCTTTAATTTGTTTAACACCAATTTTGGGTACATTTTCTTGTCACAACCTTGTTTAGTTTCTTAGTATCCTTGTAATAAATCTTGTTGGATTTTTGTTTTGCACGTGTTGTGTTCTTGTTATTGTTTTTTCTTGTTTCAAAATCTAGATTTGGAACTAGCACTACCCTTGTTTTCATATTAGTTAAGAAATCTTCTTATCTTAGTTATTTTTGTGCCTATGATAATTATTGTAGGGTAGTTACTAATGTATCAAAAAATACCAATACATTATTCATGAACGAATGATACATTGGTATTTTTCAAAATGACACCTAACATATTTTTCCCACCACTTTTCAAATATAAGGTTCCAATTGTTATTTGTCACATGTTATTTATAGATTAAGGATTAGTTTATACACCAAGGATTTTTTCAATTGAAAGCTAACACGCATGTCTAAACATAACAAGGGTAGAAAAGTTTTTTCAAAATACATGAATAAGTGGTTGTCATGTTTCTATGTCTATGGTTATTATAAGATAGTTGTTAATGTACCAAAAATTATTAATACACTACTTACATGTTGTGTGATCAATACATTTCATGTATGATTATTTTTTCACACATGACAATTTGATGGTTGCATATAAAAAATTGTCACCTAATTCATTTCCGGCCACTTTTCAATTATAACCAATCTTTATTTGTCATGTGTTTTTTTGATACATTAAGGATTTTTTTATACACTATTTTTTTTGGATAAAATTGTTGTGCATGTCTAAACATAACAAGGGGGAATTGTTAAAAAAATACATGGACCAAAGGTTGCCACATTTCTATATTTGTGGTTACTATAAAATAATTTTAGTGTATCAAAAAAATAACAATACATTATTCACACATTTGTGAACAATATGCTCCATATATCATCATTTTTTTTTCCACATGTGACAAATTGATGATTACATATCAAAATGTGACATCTAGTTTATTTCCCACCACTTTTCAACTATAACCAATATTTTATTATTTTTCATGTGTTTTTTTATACCATAATTTTTTTTTCATATATTAATTTTTTTTTTATACATTGATGATTTTTTCAAATGACAATTATTGTGCATGCTTAAACATAATAAGGGTGGGATTTTTTTCAAAATACATGGATGTAAGAGATTGTTATGTTTCCAAGTCTATGATTACTATAAGGTAGTCATTAATGTGTTAGAAAATACCAATAAAATATTCATTTTATGTGAACAATATTATTTATGTATCATCACTTTTCCACACATGACAAATAGATGGTTACATATTAAAAATTGGCAACTAATTTATGTTTCTCGCCACTTTTCAATAATAACCAATTGTTATTTGCCATGTGTTTTTTATACACAAAAATTCTTGATGCATTAAGGATTTTTTTTAATCCATGAAATTTTTATTTAATTGAAAGTTGACATGCACATGTGTCTATACATAACAAGACAAAATTTTATCAATAATACATGGACAAGAAGCTATGATGTTTCCAAGTTTATGGGTAGGATAAAATAGTTTTTTATTTAATTGAAAAACAACAATATGGTAATGGCACATAGTGTGAACAATATATTCAATGTATTATGAATATTCCTACTTGATAACTAATAACTACATATGAAAAATTGCATTTAATATATGTTTCTCACTACTTTTTGATTATAGATAGTTAATATTTACCACTTGCATTTTTTGAAATTTGAAATTATTCAACAAAACATCAAATTGATATGTAGTCATCATATTTTTCAAAAAAAATCATCATAATGGAATCTTATTTTAAAAATCAATTTTCATTACCATTTTTAAAATTTTAATCTCCTTAAAACCCAATATTCCGAGTTGTGTTATGCACGATCATTTTAAGTTCCCACATTGGGTAGTGAAACATTAATTAAAATAATGGGTACTGCCCAAAAATCCCTTGATACATTGATGCACTAATACACTAATATAATGACATATTAATACATTAATGTATTGATGCACTAATATACTAATGTATTACATTCAAGACATAAACATTTTATTATAATATCTTTGATATATAACATTTCAAAGTGTATGATGTAGCTAATTGCATATGAAAGTATAAGAAGTCCCTAATTTACAAAATCAACTATAAAGTTTTTTCAATTTGAAAAATATATTTTACAAAAAAATATGCCACTATACATTGTAATATTGAATTAGTTAACTCTAAGAGTTACACCTCAATGTATTGCCTTGATCATTAAAAACTCAATTAATGATATCATGAAGGGAATTTCAATATATTAATGGATGAAAAATAAAATCCCACATTGTACACAAATTAGATTATTAGACTTGAAATGTGAATTACATCAAATACTTTATTGTCAAACTCCATGAACAATATCAAAATTCAATAAAATTATAGTTTAATTACTAAACAACTCCAATGTATTAGGAAGAATAATTACATCCACCCTAAGTTGCACACATCCACCATTAAATTGCCTTATACAAATAACCACAACTTCTTGTATCCTAATTCATTTCATGTTATTTGATGAACTTCTAATTTATTTATTTTAATAATTTAAAGGTGCAAATGTGCCACTTTAGCATTCACTCAAAATCTATACCCATAAATTCAATACAAGATGAATAAATTTGTAGAGTAAAAATGTTGCATTTGTGGTGATATACTATGATTTGATGCACAACATACTACACTGTTTAAATTGATACATTGATACAATACAACTTGATACATCAAAAGAAACTAAGTAGAAATAAAATTAAACATCAAGTGTATTGCATAATGTATTGTTCAAACACTAGATGTTCAAACATTGATACATTGTAACACTAATACATTGACATTTTAATATTGATAATAAAAATTGAACTTTTAAACTAACATGGAAACCTTACAAAAATTTGGAAAATAATTCACAAACTACATTATTTGAAAGAAAAAATGGTCCACAAATTTAATATCAAATGTTGTGAATAATACATGGTTGATCTAAGAGTTGATGCTAAATGATCAAATGCCTTTTAGATGTACCACAACTATATTTTTTGTATAATATTGCCATGTTGTCATCTGGTCCAAACCCACAAAATTCCATAAAGCACTATGTGGTCTATAAATGTCTATTCACGTGTCAAAATTATGTTTGTTTGTTCTTTTTTTTGAGTTGTCTTGTTTCATTTGATTTCATTACAATTTGACATCCTAGGGTAAAGCATTTTAAACTTAACCATTCCTAAAGATAATTTTTTGAATTTTGAAATTGGATAAAAGGGTTAAATAAATTATATATATATATACACATTAGACCTTTACTCAATATAATTTAAAATGTTAAAAACACATTTTTATAAACTTTGCAAGTGTACCATAAGGTTTTTAAGCAAAAGAGATTCAAAATAAGTTCACAAAATGCAAAATTTCAAAACATATGCCACACAATTGAACATAAAAAGCTTTTCCACATCAATCCAATGGATTGCAATGTATTAATTTTCTAATACATAGATCCAATTACATCAATACAATAAAAACCTAAAACAAAAATCATTAATATAAGGAATAACAAACTTTCAAAAGTGTCAATGCATGTGCAAACATGTAACAAATAACCAAGTTCACAAATTGTAAATAATATGTAGGGGAGGAATAAGGAAAATCTTACAATAAGTTTTGTTATCACAATTCTTTCTTTGATTTGATTGTTGTAGGAAATCACATAACTTGCTACGACCTTCTACTTGATTATTAGTTCCAATAGCATGAATGATATTTCAAGCTATGAAAAATACACAATTGATCAATGATGTTTAGATTTCCTATCATCAAACATATGGAAATGCACTTTAAACAAACATAACAAAATTGAACTTCACTTGTCATACATTGTACCATGGCCTTTTTTTAATTTCTCTCATCATGGGTGTGAACTTAAACTCAAGTTGGCTACCATTTGCACAATGTGAACTATGCACAAAATGTAGATTACCCAAATGCATTTTTTGGGTGGAATTTGAAGTTCATGAAAATTTCACAATGACAAACAAATGCTTTCTAGTTTGTCATTCAAGTCACTAACTCCCAAGGAATAAGAAATGGAAAATCTTACACTTAAGTTGCACTTCTTTTTTTAAGTCTAGTTTTAACCACTTTGGCTAATACCTTCGAGATGATGGATAATTTTACATATTTAACAATGAAATTGCTTTAACAAAACCAACAATGAATGTGACAACATCCTACTAGGAACATCACTCACCTTCACATGCTTATTGTTGTTTGACCTTCAAGAATAACTTGATTGTTGAAATTGCTTCTACTTGAGATTGTTGTTGAGAAAAAGAAAGGCATAGGGAGAGAGGGAGGGAGAGGGAAAAAGAAGGGGTGCTCAAGAGTTGTTTTCTTGATCCTCCTCTTTACAAAACATCATTTCTTTTTTTTTCCTTGTTCCTAAACTTTTTAACATGTAAAAAACTACAAACATCGACCCAACAAAAAATGAAATGAAGTAGAACAGTTTCACACATAAATGAAATGGATAATTTGGTTTCAAGTTTGGTTCTTCACCAAAAAGAAATTCAGTTTCAATTCTATTTTAGTTTTGAAAATCAAACCCAGTTCCAAATAACTTGAACTAGAATTGACAAGCCAAGTTCTAATCTACTCCACAACCTTAATTCTAGTCTATTTAAATTCAGTTTTTTTTCCCCCCCAAAAACCTTGGTTCCAATCCTAGTTCCATACATAAATGAAACAAGGAATATAGTTCTACCAAATTAATTTTTTTGACTCTAGTTCTAGAAGTAATTTCACAAAATCAAATTCAATTTTGGTTCAGATTTTATTGACTAGAATTGAAATTGATAATTCTAACCCTCCAAACCAAGTAACCACTATGTAGTGTGGTTATTTGATTTTTTAAACAACCAATGAGTCTAATTCTTTAAAAAGAAATTTAGAATCAATGAACCATCAATTTTGACTATTTCAAAAAAACCAAAGAATTGGTAGATTTTCATGAAAAAACCAACAATTAGAATGGCGATTTTTTTCAAAATTTCAAGAAAATTAAGAACCAAGGTTCTATACCAAAATTGAATCAAATTTTTTTTTTTCACCTCCACCAGGTAAATGAGTATATGCTCCGGTTGATAACCAAAGCTATCTGTAAACAAAATCTAATAATTGCTTAACACTAGTGAGAACCCTCCCATTACTACACCTTATGATGTACTTAGTTTTAGGTTCATGATAACTTTCACCTCTTCACATTTGACCCTGAAATTAGACCACAGACACCAATTTTGTCCCCTCCAATTTTTTAAAAACCCTAAATTAATGAAATACATTGAACAAAATGTATTTTAGTTTTTTGACATTACTTGTGGAAAGAAAAGAAGAGAGAACCAGTTGGGTATGATCAGAGGCAATATACCACTCTCACTCTTAAAAAGCATCTCCACCAATGCTGAGCTCAGTATGTGATAAATGCACTGGAAAATCTTGGATGAGGTTCATGCATGAGTCAAAACAAATCCAGTGAATCCACTGAAAAACCCTTGAAAAGCCTTTACTACAAGCCTTCAGAGCTCTGGAGCAGCCCCCCCCCCTTTAATAAACACAGTCTAATAAACAACACAATCAAATCCTATTTATTGACTCTGCTCCCTCCCTGTTTCTTTCTGAGTGGCTAGATAGTTATGATTGGTCCAAGTGGTTTGCTATTAGTAATCTCCCACGTATATGCAGTCCCAGTTTCCAGTTCTTCTGGATGGGATTGGAAAAACAGTTAAGTAACTAAAACTTGGATGTGAGAATTATTTTTGCAAGGTCACATACATACTCAGCATTGGTGGAGATGCACTACTATCCCACTATCAGTATGGTTTGGTCCAAGTGGTTTGCTATTAGTAATCTCCCACGTATTTGCAGTCCCAGTTTCCAGTTCTTCTGAATGGGATTGGAAAAAAAGTTGAGTAACTAAAACTTGGATGTGAGAATTATTTTTGCAAGGTCACATACATACTCAGCATTGGTGGAGATGCACTACTAATCCCACTACCAGTATGGTATGGAACCCAAGATAATACCATGCATATATGCCCTTCCTTTCTTCACATCCTAACCTTACATATGCCCACAATTGTTTGTTAATTGCAAATTGGGTACAAGAGTTACCGCTGCAAAAATTTTTCCCCTCGGTCTGCCCATTGCCCTTGTGGTTTTTCACCTTGTCATGTTTTGCACCCATAAACTACCATGTTACAAGTATCAAGGGGAAGGGGGTGGGGGGGGCGCATGATAACATGCTATGTGGCATGTGCCAAGTGTCTCATACATACAGTGTGCCTGTTACATGCCCCCTTATAGCACCTGTAACATGCCCAAAAAACATGTATGACATGGACCCAAAACATGCCTAGAAATGCCAAGGTGAAACAAAATGGGGCAAAGGGCAGACTGGGGAAAAAAATTTATTGGAAAGTGTACTCTTCTACTGACCGTGTTAACAACTATGGGCATATGTAATGTTACGGCTTCCTTCCTTAAGTGGCATGGTCAAGCTATTGGAGGGTTTAATGGGTTTAGGGTTTAGGGTCATTAAATCAGCAATGGGTCCTCATCACAAAGAGGTAATACAAAAGTACTTCTCTTTTTTTTTCTTGTATCTGCCCTTGGCCCGACAATAAAGATGGATGATGCCCAAACACAAAAAAATTTGATCCGGTTGTGCACACTTTGGATGTGTCATTGGCACACTAGGAGGCATATATAATATAATATAATGAGACCTTATATTATGTCTCCTAGTGTGCATTACACACCCAAAGCATGTACAAAATATATAATACACAAAAAAAAATTGTGTCTGGGCAGCAGCAACAAGATGACCAGACCCATCTTGGTCAGGGAAAAAAATTGGGCAGTCAGGGAAAAGAAGAAGAAGAAGAAGAAGAAGCACACAGTAGTACTTTTCTACTTGTGTGCAATAAGGACCCCATTGTTAATTTAACATCCTCTGTCAAGGCATTTAGGGTTAAATGTCTGTTGTGGTCCTTTTGTTGCTTCTTCTGTACATGTATGCAAATGGCATTGTGTGTGTGTGTGTGAGAGAGAGAGAGATGAAGGACATCACCCCAGTTGTCATGGAGCTCAAACTGCCATAGCAATTTAGTTGCTATCAGTAGTGATGGATTTGTTCTCCAACTACCAGTCCCATACAACAAAAGGACTAGCTACTCTAGAACATCACAGAATGAGGATTTGATGAACAAGCTTAACTCCCTTCCCCCCAACCTATGCATGTCATGAAATTCCCAAGTGCTCTAGGAGTCAAAGCTTAGTAGTGGTGTAGCTCCTCTTTCAAAGGTCTTGAGTTCAAACAAACTTGTTGGGTGTCTAGATGAAAGTTTTCGATATGAGAAAACTAGGTCCCATTGCAACTTCTTCAATGCAACTATAAAATGTTTGATAAAACTAGATTGTAACTAAAAAAATGTTTGATAAAAGAACTAGATTATAAGTAGACAGACAAGTTGCAATGAACATGATTTTTTTTCATAATTTTGTTGTGTCTTTGATTTATTATTGACTTGAGAATATTTCTAATAGCTTGTCCATTGGGTCTCTTGCTTTTGTTCTTAAAATAACAATAACTTCACACTATACCAAGTTTTAAGAAAAATAAAAATAAGAATGACTATTATTTACTTGTAGATCTACAAAGAAAACAAGAGACTATTGTACCCTAGGGCCAACTTCCACATTGAGAAAATATTTATTTATTTATTTATTTATTTTCTCAAAAAAAAATTTCTTTTTATTTTATAAAGTTGAAACAAGGGGGTGTGTGTCACATTGTGGCCTTGCCATTTTACATTTAAAATTATCTGAAGGCAAAAAGAAGAAGAATTATGGACTCACATTCAAATATTTCACCATGCAAAAATATAATCTTCCAAAAAAAAAAAAACCAAAATCCTTCAAGATATTATAACTCTATAATAACTAATCTCAAGTTTCAACACAATTTAGCCAAAATATCATCGTTCAAAAATCCTCATATGAAATAGACCTATTATTTATTATTATTACCTAGGGGCCTATAAAAATCCCTTAAGCTACTATACTCTATAATGAATCTAAACACACATATCCTTCAAGTCTTCATTATAGAGTATAGTAGCTTAAGGGATAGTATTTTTTATAATTTTTTAAAAAATCAAAAAAATAATCAAAATTTCCAAAAAAATAATCAAATAATTATTGTAGAACCTGAAAATGTAACCAAGGTACTATACAATATTTCTGAAGGTGTCATTTTTTTAATTTAAAAATAAATAAATAAATTCTGATCCAATTACAGAGCAAAGACATTACCCAATTGACTAACTAACTGCTTGTTATTTAACCTAACTGTAGTTAAAGCATGAGGAGGAATCGCTCTTCTTTGATGTACCCGTCCGGCTCGGCAAAGGATCACGAGCTGAGCCAAGAATTCGACTCTTAAAAAAAAAAGTGTACAACCGACCAGGTCTATCAATGTGACAATTCATTCAATTCTCTCTATGTGTCCGGGAAACCTACCCACGTATCCACCCACCCAGCCACCCGTTCCACCGACTATTCAATTTGTTCGGATGGAGATTTCTGGCTTAAGTACATGGGGTGGCCCCCTCGTCTATTCAGAGGGCAACCGGACAAGGAGGAGTTCCGAGAGTTGTTAATTTCAGGCTTGGGTTTTCGATCCCCCGGGGGGGCTGTCTTTCCGAACACCACAGAGGCTTCCAGTCAGTCCCAAATCCCATGTAGAGATGTTGTCATGTCAGTACAATGCCTAAAAGCTTTTAATTAATTAATTAATTAATTATTTATTTATTTATGGCTATTATTATTATTATTTTTTATAAAAAATATTTCTTTTGGGGACTTGATGTTTTGGGAACTCTTTTTCTTCTTCCCTTTTATCTTTCAAAGGGAGGAAAAAGAAAAAAAAGAAAAAGAAAAGAAAAAAGTAAGTCACCCAGTAACCTAGTATCTGCAATAATACCTAGCCTCAAAGAGACTATTATTTGAACCATTTTTCATTTTTATTTTTAATTAATTCAATTTTGTGATGTAAACTGAAGTGGGCAATCATCCATAAGTTGCTTTTAGGAAAAAATTTGGCTACAAAAAATATGTAAATTAAATTTTTTTTAATAAAAAAAACTTGGAATTTCTAATTATGTGACTAACTACCAGAAAATTTGTGAGTTTTTATTTAACAATTTTGAGATTTTGTGACTGAAAACCCCATTTTGAAAACTCTATTTTTTCACCATTTTGAAAAAATAAAAAATTGCCCTCTGAAAATTGCCACCACAAATAAATAAAATAAATTAAAATATTTAAAAATAAAATAAAATAATAAAAAACCTTTGACTTGATTTTCCCAGTGATTTAGTTGTGGGTGGGCAATGCATTGAGTAATGAGAAGGCACCAAAACTGACATAACTTTCAAGGGTGGAAGACTGGACTGGGCTGACACAAAGTTATCAATAGATTTCTGAAGACTCTAGGGTTTGGGGAATTCCATAATTTTTCATTCCTTTCCTTGCTGTTTCATACTAAGTAGTGCAGTTTTAGGGATGATGGATATGGCATTGTGTGAAGGTGTGCAAACTTGAAGCTCCACTTGCAAGGAAGCACATGGCACAATTGAATGGTTCTTTTTTTTTAATAATAATTTCCCCTTAAATTTTTAATTTAAATAATTTATTTTCAATTATATATATATATATATATATAGGGGCAAAAATGGTGAAGTTTGCTTTGTCATGCATGGTCATAGCCCTAGATAGGTGGTCAAAGTCCCTACCAAATTTGAAGAAGCCACCACCATGCTTCCCAAAACACATAGTCATCCCAAATAATTGAGTTTGAGTGAAGAAGCAATGGCAAGAAGCAATGGCGCTTCCCAAGAAAGATCTTATGATGAGTGTGTAAATTACAAAGATCCATGGGCTGGCATCATAATAATATATATATGCAGAGCTGAGGAAGAACCCACCCAGCAGGAGGAGTCAGGGGGAACTGGGTCCTTTCCTTTCCTTTCCTTTCCTTTCCTTCCTTCCTTCCTTCCTTCCTTCCTTGCCAGAGAATGGATTTGAACTCAAATTTTGTCTCCATTAACTTCTATAGTTTACCCTCCTCCCTTGCATTGCACTAAACAAGTGCCTCAAGTGAAAAAAAAGAAATCATGCATCAATTGTCACATATTTTAAACTCCTTTGGGTGCATTCATTGATTGTTCTATTTTACTTTTAAATTATTTCTTTTTTCTTTCTTGATTTTATTCATTGTCTCACTTTTTTTAATTGTCCATTGTCTAAATCTCACCCATTAGATATATGTGCATAGATTATGGAGCATCTCACCCATTAGATATATGTGGATAGATTATGGAGCATCTCACCCATTAGATATATGTGGATAGATTATAGAGCATCTCACCCATTAGATATATGTGGATAGATTATAGAGCATCTCACCCATTAGATATATGTGGATAGATTATAGAGCATCTC
>Ga0116227_10005909_pt1 | contig 25273 bp, 14 predicted proteins | sample S1TSphgellanicum_FD_89693 | JGI IMG/M metagenome (GOLD analysis project Ga0116227, IMG submission 89693) | Host-associated microbial communities from peat moss isolated from Minnesota, USA - S1T2_Fb - Sphagnum magellanicum MG | ecosystem: Host-associated > Plants > Peat moss > Unclassified... | reverse complement strand
TCCTTATTGGTGATGGACCATATGGAACCACCCTACTAGGATGTATGTCCTTATTGGTGATGGACCATATGGAACCACCCTACTGGGATGTATGTCCTTATTGGTGATGGACCATATGGAACCACCCTACTGGGATGTATGTCCTTATTGGTGATGGACCATATGGAACCACCCTACTAGGATGTATGTCCTTATTGGTGATGGACCATATGGAACCATCCTACTAAGATGTATGTCCTTATAAGTGGATTACATGGACCTACTCTGGGATGTATCTCCTTATTAGTGGACCATATGGAACTACTCTCATAGGCCTGTAGTTAGGGTGGACCATATATGGAACCACTCTAGATGTCCTTATTTTTTAGTGGACCATATGGAACCATTCTAGTAGGTATATGGTATATACTTAGTTGTTCCATATGCATTTTTATAGCAACTTCATAAATGCCCCTTGATTTGTCCAACCCAGTTTGTACCATGTGAATTTTGAGGCGGGAGTGAATCAGCACTCTCCAGCACACCACAAAGGATAGTTGGATGGATGGATGGTGTGTGGTGACCCAAGGAAACAAAACACTTTTTCCGTTGCATCCCTGTCCATATAGCTAACCAGGTCAGTCAGTGGTGAGCTATGGTATGAACCATCCATATTAGCTATGCTATGAACCCCTTCTACACACCATTCAGGTGCCTTACTTTTAGTTACCTACCTGAATAGCAAGGGCTTACATTTCCTACCTACTTGTCTACCTTATATTCCTTACCTACGTGCTTACATGGTACTTAGTACCTACCTTCCTTACATTAGCTAGTTTACTTATGGGCCAGAGTGAACCAGCACCCACGTTGGTACCTTCAAATTTTTGAGTGAGGCCTCTTAGTGGCCATATTAAGTCCCCCAAATTGTTAAATTTGGACTCGGCCACCCTGATTTAGAAGTAATTTAAATGAATTTTGGGATTTTTACCATGGTCCTAACATGGGTGCCAATTCACCCAAGGCCTAACTTTAGATACGAGAATGGGGAAACAGGTGGGTTAACAGGTGGATTTTTGTGAAAGTTTGTAGCTCAATGCTTGTGGATGAGTCATTTAAAACGGAGTCATAAGAGGTTTGCAATGGATGGTGCACAGGTGTGTGTGCCTGCCAAGTCATGTAATCTTGTGGTGTTGTCAAAACTAAGTTAGTGGCTCATGGACAAAGTGGATGAAAATTGAATGTGGTGAAGAAAGAATGAATTGGAGATTGAATCAGTAATGAAAAAGTATGTGGAGAATGTCATTTCCTTATTTGAGGTCTCAAATTATCTTGCTATTAAGAAAGGTTGTTTGTTTTGTATGGCTTTGGTCCCATCAAACTTGTTGTCTCTCCCCCATTTAGGGAAGATTACACATGGATGTAAGATTTGGCCATAAATTTTTAGCAAGAACTTGACCCAATGTGTGAGTGACATTCGAATATTACGTGTGCACCTGATGGATGCAAAATGTTTCATTGAATTGCATGTGTCTAGATTAAAAGTTGTAGTTCTAGTAAGGGAAGTTTTTAGTTTGCATAAAGGGCAGAGTCACTACACAATGAGCAGATGAGCTACTTTGAGCTGCTTGTTTTGTGTTGTCACATTGAAATCTCCCTCCAGTTGTGCTCTTGGTCTCACTTGAAACTCCTTGATGCATAGGGGGTGCATTGAGTGCAATGTTTAGCACTGCAATGCAGGAGTTATTGAACCTTGAGTGTCATTAAATTAAAGTTTTATGGAAATTAGGGGCGCACTCTCAGTGTGCCCTTGGAAAGCCCTCAATGAGTGCACCAAGGTGGTTTTGTAATTTTCAGCCATATGGTGCTGATGACACACAAAAAATCACTCAATTTAGTTAAAGAATGAGGAAAACATTGAAATTTGTTTGATGATAAGTATGTATTTGATGATGGGTGGTTCTATCTTACTTTGTAAAAGTAGATTACAACATGATATGTATTCAGTGCATATATCTTCCATCATAGGTCTGAAAATTACAAAATCACCTCCATAATATCCTGCTCATCAAGGGCTTTTTCAACAGTACCAAGAATATGGCCCACTTTTCCGTAAAATTTTGATTTTGATTTTGTTGAATCCTCAATAACAAAATTGTTCAATGTTCAACAACTCTTGCATCATAAGTCTAAACATTATGAAACCATCTTCATGCACCCCCTGCTGTGCTGATCGAGGGCTTTTCAATGATATCTAGTGCATGGTGGAGGGCACCGTGGTTTGGGAGATCTGTACATGACAAACAAAACAAACAAACTACCTTTCTTTCTTTCGTAATAGATAGATTTAAGTATTTGACATGTTATGGAACTATTTAGTTCACTGGAGGACAGGGGTCAGACCCCCAATGAACATAATCAAGGGCACGTGAGGTTTTGTGAAATTTGTCTGCTGTATGTTGGTCCTAAAGGGCGGTTTGTGACGGCCTCATCATGCACATATATGTTTGCAGCGTGTTCCATTTTGACTTCCACTTTACAAGGCAATGCAACTATTCATCTGCTTGTGGCTGCTATTGTACAATTTGATCTGTGTTGCCGGTCATTCTGTAAGCTTGAAGCACTCCCAGAAATTTCCTAGTGTATTTGGAGGGCACCTTACATCCCCCAAAATCCTCCCCGAAGAATATAAGGAGGGGTATTACAATTACTCCTTAAGAGTGAGAGGGATCTTACACTTACTTAGGCACACAATCCCTTCAACTTATAGGTGTAAGATCTCCCCCAACTCTTAAGAAGTAATAGGCATGACACTTTTGCCCTTCATACACCTCACGATCTATCCATGTTATATATGTTCATATAATATTTGCCTCATGCATTATGGTGGGTAAAGCCCACATGTGAGGGGGGTGTTCCTAAATTGTGGGGTTGGACTTGGCTGCCTTGTCCTAGGGCCCTTTGTATAGGGAAGGTTCCCAGCCAGAAGCTTTATTTTTACCCTACTGCAACCCCCGGTTTCTCTTCCCATGTAAGACAATGGATGTTAAACAGCCCTCTATGAAGTTTGAGAGTGTTAGTGCACAATCCTACGTAGTTCGTAAGGGGTGTTCACATGATGGGAACAAAAAAAAACTTTTGCATGGAACATTCCTTGCATGTAAATTTGAACCCATGACCATCTAGTTATAAGAAGATTAACTCAAGGCTTAGTCAAAGACAACCCTAAGACTAAGACTAGAGGGGAGAGGCCCTAAAGGTCCTAGTAAACAAGTCCCTAAGGTTTTGTTTGGTGAGTGGGGCTTTCAAGGGAAGGTCATTGGAGATTTGGCTAGTGTCCATAAAATTAGGCAAAGGTCACGGTGATCTAAATTGGATGAATAAATATCCTCCCGATAACGGAGGCGTTGTCAACATCCCCCTCTCCAACGAGTTGTTTGAGAGCCCCACGAGGACATTGCAATGGAACACCAAAAGGGCCATACTTTTATCATACCCCTTGCATGAAAAAATATTCTCTAAATCTAAAGTATGGGATAGATTCTCTTTTTGTTTTGGAGCTTATGATTTCAAATCCTTGCAAGGGGTTTTTGATCCCCTAGCTCAGGTTTTTTTCATTCTAGGGATGGAGTTTGGACTTGTGCAAGTTGCACATGTTTATTATGATTCAAGTTATAAGAGTACTTAAGTATTATCACAACGACTTTCAAGCCACTCAAATTTTGTGAAAGCACTTGAATACTTTTATAATTGGAATTCTAATAAACATGTGCAACTTGCACAAGTCCCAACCCCATGCTCGAAATCAAAAACCTCATGCTAAAGCATCAAAAACTTTAGGTTAAGGAATAAAAGACCCCCATGTTATATGCTTTGATGGTGAGGGCTCCAAGAAAAAAAAAATGTAGCCATGCTAATGGAATCTACCTTGTGCTAATGGAATTTTTTTGAAGCAACGGGTACGAAAAATGTATCGGCCTTTTGGTAATCCATACATAGTTCCCCAAGCATTCCTTCAGGTGCTTGCACTTGTACATTTCTTTTCAAAGAGTCCTCATATTTGAAACATTTATTAAGTGAATTTGCTCGGTAGACCTTCACCACAAATGGGAATGGGCAAGCCAACAATGTGAATTGTATTTAATTTTGGGTTTCACTTTTGATGTTTGGGCTTTACATTTTGATTTTCTCAAAATGAATATTATTTAATATTATTTGAGAATTCATTAGATTTTTGTTTAAATTAGTCAATTAAAAAACATTTGAAATGAAAAGTTTTTAAATGGCCCATCTAACATATCTTGTCATTTTTCATTTAGAAATGATTATTTGTCAAAATTTTAATTTATCACATACTTATGGTTATCACCCTAAAAAACATTCATTTGTGATATGTTAAGTATCAAACTTTTCACAAGGTTCACAAACTTATTCCAATCATATAGAATCGTAATGTTTAGTAGATATTACAAATTTCATGAAGATTAAAAATCATTTCAATCATTTGCTATATATATTTGCATTTTTTAGTATGTTGTGACCTATATCTTCTTGGCACAAATATACCCTAACATCACATCATACAAAATAAATTATTTTTTATTTTTTTAACATTTGATTTCTTTGGGTTTTGATTAACATAATATGCAAAAACATTGTCAAAATCTTTCATAATAATGACATGGTTGAAACTCAAGCATGGAACCCCTAAAAAACAATACAATGTGATAACAATTTTGATGCCCCTTATAGTGTGCTTGCATCCTTGATTGGAATGAAAAGTCTTCCAATTCTTTGGGCCATTTTTAAGTTTAGACCAAAACATCTTCTTCATTTGTGATGGAAAAACTAAAGGTGATACACTCACTAAGAGCTTGTAAAGATTGACATATGGCATATTACATTTAAGATGTTGCACACAAAAAAATAATTAATATATTATAGCATAACATATGATGCTTAATTTGGTTTTGAAATTAACACCACACTAGCAATTTCATTGTTTAAATCTTGTTAAACCACAAATTAGAAAGATTGTGGTTACTATTATATACAAGTATATTCATGGATATAGTGCAGCACATTTATGGCAAATCAATTGAAATTAGGTACATCAACTATTAGAAAATGTGTTGACATAATGATTGATGTCCTCGTTGATAGGAACAAGTTATTTAGCAAATACATTAGCATTATTATTGGTGAGTGTTTGCAATAAACCATATTATTTTTTGAGGATTGTTTGCCTAACATTTGTGGAACAATTGTGGAACCTACATTCTATTAATATAATACTTAAGCAAAAAGATCACATTTGTAATGAATGATTTTTTCAAGTTCCACAACTTTGTTATGCAAGTTGTATGTGATATGAACATAATGTTTTGGAATGTATGTGTAGGACAACCCAAATAAGTTCATGATGTGGGTAGTTTAAAAATTCAAATCTTTACAAAACATTGAGGAATTATGAGATTCTCTAGGAACTTGTGGCAATTGTTAAATGTATGAAGTGCATTCCACATCTCATTAGAGATGTAGCTTATCCAATTTGGAGACATTTGCACAAGAATAGAAAGACTAAAAATCCATTAAAGTGGAAAAAAAAAGATTTGATGTTGCCATGAACATAGGGAAAATAGACATAAAAAATGCATTTGAATCTTAAAAATATAGATGGAGGATTCTAACCCATTTCAGTAAAACTCTAAAAAGTAGAACACATTTCAAAAACTTGTTGAGTACTTCACAATTACTATGAGAAGTGGAGTTGTTTCGATCAAAAACTACCACATCATAAAAGTGACAATCTTGTAAGGTTTGGTGTAGATAGAGTTCCTACTTAGATAATTGGAGAGAAAAAGAAATAGCAAAACACGATGGAGAGGTTTTGAGAATCAAATTGTTTGAAAAATGGATGCTTGAACATCTAATTTCTTCATATTACAATAAATATTTTATTATTATGAAAAGTTGTTGCAACAATGAATCTATGTCAATTCAAGCACACAATAATCTAAAATTATTTCAATTGGGAAAAAGAATATAGCTACTATTAATTGGGTCTCTAGGTTTCACCATATTTGAACCATTCGTAACTAACTTTCAATTACAAACTACCTATTCAACTATTCATTATGGAACATCTATGCGATATTTCTTTCTTGCATTTCCATCTTCATCTTTTCCATTTATTGCACACTTTTTAAAAAATCTTTAGTGGCATCTAGTATTGTACTAAATCCCTAGGGAAATCACTTCCATTTTTTCCCAAATAACATGCAAAAAAATAGGGTGCAACTAATTGTTTAAAAAATAAATATCATAATTTACTTCAATGTAATTAGGGTGCTTATAATTCATTATGAAAATATACCTTTTTTTCAATTTCAATAAATTTTTTAACATTCCATTATTTCATGACATTACAAAAAAATAAAATTACTTCATGTGTTTCATAAAACATACAAAATGTGGTTACCTAAAATTAAATCATGCATCCAACTTTTTTTTTAAAAAAAATTTATTGTTGAACTTTCATTTAACTCCAAGTTATTTGTAAGCCTAAGTGCATGGGATGTCTTCAAATGGAGTAAAACAACGGTGCCATCACCAATTATGAAAATAGATGTTTATTTGGAGATGTAAGAAGGACATGAATGTTAGGTACAACCTTTGATTCATCATTTAAATTCAAAACTTCCTTGTGTGTTACTTTCTCACCTTGATCATTTTTTAAAGGTAGACCATCAATTTTTTTCATGCCTCCATATGTGATCAAATCTCTCATATTAAGGTCAATCAAATGGAGGAACATTAGTTATATGACACATTTCCTTTTCGTCTTAATATTTTTCCTTGAACTTCAAGAATTTGTCTTTACATTGCTTCTAAATGTTTTGTGCTTGTTAAGGAAATTTGGCATTCAAGCATTGTTAAAACTTTGATCCTTTTTTTTTCTCAAATAAATATTCGTTAGTTATTTGCATGTTACGGTGGAACCAAACATAGTCAAAACTAGATGTACAAAACCTACTAAAAGAGTTACAACTTTAAATTCATTTACTTTGAAATATTTTAAAGACTACATTTAGTTGACTCAAGCTTTAGAATTACAGTAAATTAATAAAATCTTGAATATCAAATTGCTTCATGTTTTTAAAGAAAAGTAAATGTACACCAATTACATTATAAAACTTGTTGAAAACACCTTATTTCATAGCAACATATCATTTTTTACTAATTAAAAAAATTCACTTCAATTTCGTGGATAATTTAAAATAACACCTAATGCATCTATATCTTCAATGGAATAACATTTTACAACTTACAAACGTCATAATCAGCATCATCATTATAACATAACATACCACCAAAGGTTTATATCTAATTCAAATATAAACATTATGATTTTAAGTCAATTTGAAAAGCTTTAATGAAAGATTATTCTTGTACATATATACATTGATTTGCAAATTTCATTAAAATTTTAAACTAAAATAAGTATTTTTTAATCCTTTTGTTAAAATAATGATTTTGTAACATGCAATGACATGTTTAAAATGTACTCCAAAAGATTATGCATCATTTTTATTTTCATTAATTTCACAAGATAATGATAGACCAAGATTTGAACCACCTTTAATTGCACATTTTGACTACTAAACCTTCTCCAATTATGTCCCCCAAAATTTCAAAAAAATATTTACTGAAAATTGCAAAATTGTGATTTTTTTTGGGTCCAATGTACCGTACTTGCAAACACCATGTTCCTCTTTCACACTCCCAATACTTCTTGTATAAATCAAACAAGTAATGAAAATAGTATGGCCCCATTGTTTGTCTCCATTAACTCCATCTTTTGTTGCATTCCTTCCATCTTTTGTTTATGAATCTCATTTGTAAACCTCAAAACATTCATAGATGTAAGACAAAATGTAACTTACAAAAGATTTTTAGCACGATTCCATGTCAAAGCTTCAATTGTCTTTCAAACAACTTTTAAAGTACAAAACCTCCTTCTATTTGTATTATTGTAGTATTTGGAAACCTTTTTACTTCTATGTTCATAACCTTGCTTTTGTAAGATGAAAGACTTGGGTTCGTAAATATTAAATTATAATTTTTAGTTTTTTCACATTCTCACAACATTTTTTCTTTTGAATTTATCTTTCATGTAATTTGAAAAAGAAAAGAAGGGAGGTGAAGCAAAATGAAGTTGGAGGCAAACCATTCTACTCAAAGGCTTTCAACTATGACATTGACATGTAAAATAACCTATAGGTTTACTTTCTTTTGCCTTCATTGACCTTTTGTTTTCAAAAGATTTGTGTGCACTTAATGTTTTCATTATTTTGGGGCCAATGGTGCCTTTTTCTATGGTTCCCCATCTATTTTTCCATGCCATCAAATACTTGTAATAATTGTTTTGTTATTGGTGATTGTTTGTTCATGTGTGAATGACCTTGCCCCACCATCATTGAAATGGTAAACTTATTGTGGTTGTCAACTCCTATTACCTCTTATTGAATTATTATTTCAAAATGCCTTTCATTGTTTAAAAACAATTTTTTTCTCAAAGACTTGAAATAGACTTGCCTAGGGATGTTTGCACACTATGGTGACATTATATGGCCATTAGAATGGTAATTTTTCTTGTATTCCTTAGGTACAAGAAAATAAATAAAATAAGATCCATTGAAATAATTTAAAAGAGGACTCACTTATCTAAAGCTATCATAATCTTTCAAAATGAAAAAATCAAATCAAAATTGTGGATAGCCAATAAGTAGTGGACTTTTCAATTTTTGCCCACATTTTTTGTCACACCTACAAAACTCATGGATATGGACTTTTATTTTACAATGTGTTAATCTTATGTGTTTGAAACTTTGGGGCATTGGATGAATTATGTTTTAAAAACTAAAGATCCATTGAATGGATGGAATGTGATTTTAATTTACTATGTTATGGACTTTTTCAAATTCCAAAAATTATAATTATTTTAAAAGTTTTTAAAAGCATTTTAAAATAATTATTTTTAAATAATTTCTTTTGAGATATTTTTTTTATGTCTTATGCATCATGATTTGAAATTGGAAATGGAAAAAAAGTTATTTACAATAATCATCTCAATATTCATATTTTAAGCCAATTTTTAACTAAACTAGAAAAGGACTTTGAAAAGGGATTCTAATTTGCCAAAATTGTGACACCTTAATGTGTTTTTGCCTTAGGCATGTTTTGCATTGTGAAAGTGTAGCTAAGAGATTTGTCAAGTTAAAAATCAAGTTCATGCCTTAATGGCAACATGTTAAATTATAGTGTTACAACTTGCTTGAAGGTTATTGGATGTATGTGTTATTGAATGTCAATGTGTTTGTTTGATTTTAATGTCATTTGGTGTGATCATGTGGTGAACAATGGAATTAAGTTGCCACATCATGGCAAATGCAGGAGTTGATAGTTATTATGCCAATGGCAAGGACCATGGTAAGCATGGCATCAAAAACATCAACATAAGTCGAACCATCAATTGTGATCCCAAATGTTGTGTCATAATGCCCTTAGCTTGTCAAAGATGTTCTATTAATGAAGAGTTATTTGTAAACCAACAATGATAACGAGTGAATAATGAATGTTGAGTGGTGAACCAGTGAGCAAGCTCAAGGGAGTAGGAAGGAATCTTTCGAACATATTCCATGCCACATCATTGAATATTATTAGAATATTCAAATGCCACGTGGATTCACTTTTGTGACATAGTATAATATTCCTTGGTGAGACTTGGAATATTTTGCCATGTGGATAAAGGTCTAGTGTGAATATAAATTGTTTGGCAATGGTTGTATTAATTCAAATGATGTTTTTGACAATTTGCAGGACTAACCTAGGAGGGTTTTGAAGCATGGAAACCTTAAATAAAGTGGGTTAAAGATTCCAAAGAAATGAAATTTGATCACAAATGTAGCAAAATGGTTGACAATGTCACCATATCATGTTGTAGAGCCTAAATGTAGCACTTTTGAAACATTTTGCACAACTGAAACAATCTAGTTATTCCAATAATGATAGAACTATGTTTTAATCCATAATTGAATTTCTTGATTATGTAGTATTAAATTAATTCTTTTTACATAATCTTTTGAACTATTCTATTAACACTAGCATGGTTAATTATACTTTTATATAAATATCATTGTGAATAGTGTAAATGAAATACACAGAAGAAAATTGATGTAAACATATTTTTATTATAATATCATTGTTTCTCACATGTTTTAACACATACCAACATACATTGAGCCTCGTCCCAATTCCAAGTGGGATAATGAATGAATTCTTCAATTTGCTCACAATGCATTATGTTTTATAGGATGGGTCCAAATTCTTTAAAGTGTACCACTAAGGACAAAAATGGCCTAGTCCTTAATGGAGTCCTTTTTTGTCCTATATTTTGATCCCCATCAATATTAATGAGTTAAAATGTGTCAAACATTTTATAAGTACCATATTTTAAACCACAAAAATTTAAAATTTCATCCATTTTGTGTTTTTACATGGTCAAATAGGACTATGTAAAGGAGTATAGAAAGGGTGACACTATGACAACATTTTCGTACTCCTTAAACAATTTGGACCTGGATATGATACATGTGTTTATATTGCACCCATCCCTCACATTTGCCCAAAGAAGTTGTTGACATTGTAAAAATATATATGCATGAACAACATGGGTAATTTCCAACTATCACATCGCAATGTTTGTGGCTAAAAAGTATGTTATTTAAATTCATCCATACCCTAGAAATTGGACATCCATAGGGGGGAAAATAGTTGCAAGGATGAATAATTTACCAACCTCCCAATCATTGGTGTGTGTTGTGTTAATTTGAATATTAAAAACCTTTTCACCTTTTTGCCACACTATGATGTAAGTCAATTACTTGCATCTACAAGCATGACAAGATTTTGTGTGCAAAAAAAAGGCACCTAGCAATTGCTTGTAGTAAAAGCTTCACCTCTAAATAGATTTTAAGGGTTATTCCTACATTCAAAGACGAAGAAAAACCCAACCTCTTCCAAATGTGATGCATCTTTTTGAGTGAAGTTGACACCATGTTGAACCGGCCATACAATTGAAACTTATGACCTAACAATTGTGAACTTTCGCGTAAACCCACCCACACAACAATTTAAGTCATTCAAACAAACCAATGTTTATGGTGCTCAAAAGCCCCTATTCAAAATTGACCCCAAAACCATAACAACATGGAGTAGGGATCCAAGTTGTCATTTTGTGTGTATTGATCTTTGTTATGCACTTGACATTTGTATTTATTTGTAATGTAGAACATTGCACTCTAAAATTAGGAGGGCATTAATCAATATGCCATAGGCCATCCCCAAATATAATTTCTCTAACTTTTATCCCACCTTGAAAAACTATAAGATTCATGTTTCATGAACTAAATGACAATAATTGGATGTGCATATCATCAATAGTGTTGGGTTGAATTTGGGGAATGACCACATGCCAATGAGAAAAATTGACATGGTTCGACCTATGCCAATTGTCATTTACCCGAAGGAAAATAGTATGTGTTGCATTTAATCAAACCAAACACTTTTGAAGGTGAAAAATTTGTGTCACGAATGAGGACCTAGAGGCATAATGTCACGAATGTCAATGCCATGGGGTTCATTCATTTGAATGTTCATCCATGACTTATAATAAACTTGTATTTAATTTTTAGTTTAGTTTCAATTCATTCTTAGTTAATTTCCAATTAAATTTTAGTTCACTTCCAATTCATTTTTAATTCACTTTTAGTTAAGTTCTAGTTCATTTTTAGTTAAATTCTAGTTCATTTCTAGTTAGCTCTTAATTCACTTATAGTTAACTCTCAATTCACTTTTGGTTAACTCCTAGTTCATTTCCAATTAACATTTAGTTCACTTTTAGTTCATTTCTAATTAGTTTTTAGTTCATTCTTAATTATTCTTATTTCATTTTTAGTTGAGTTTTAATTCACTCTTAGTTGAATCTTATTTTATTCATAGTTCACACATGAGTGCACATTGGGGCACATGGGTGAATATGGGCCACATGTAGATTCAAATTTTTTTGAAAAACTTCCTTGAACTAAATGCCCAAGGGGTATAAATAGAAATAGAATTCCATGTTACCTTTTGTCTCTTAACATTAGTTTTGGGTACGTTTCCTTGTCATAACCTTGTTTTATTCCCTTTTTGCAATAAAATCTTGTTGGATTTTTGTTTCGCATGTGCCGTGTTTTTATTCTTGTTTTTTTTTAATTTCATGATCTAGATTTGGAATTAGGCTTACTTTTGTTCTCATTTTGGTTGGGAAATCTTATAGTCTTGGTCGTTTTTGTGCATGTGACATAATTGGCAACAACTGCAACAAGCTTAGTAACATCCCTCGACAAGTGGGCTTTCCTCAATAGGAGTTCATTCTTATTAAGACCATGGTTGGACAGACCGCTTCACAAGTAATGTTAGGATAATTTGGATTGGTTAAAAACATGAACATAATCGTTGAATGTCATTGTGTACAAAGAGATGCCACGCTTTTTCAATTACTACAACTAGATGTTATGCATATTATTAGCAAGATTGCACATTGGCATGTATGCCCACTTCACATCATTAAACTTCTGCAAATATTAGCAAAACAAAATTAAACCACAAGTGGAGTGACTCAAATTGTTGTACATAATGTGCGAAGGAAATCCTTACATGAACCATGAACCCACCCCATTGTTTAACATGAAAATGCCATAAACTAAGCAAGTTATCAAGCTTGTGAACTCTAATTTCACACATAGTGCTAGACAAAATCCATTAGCAACGAATTGTCGCATATCAAATGTTTACCTCTTTTAAATACTTGGCATCTTTGTACTCATAACAAAGGGCCTTATGCTGATTTTATAATTCAAGTTTGATTAGTTGTTTTGTATGCATGTCAAGTGATTGAGTTTAGTGGAACAAACATGTATATTTTATGTCAACCATTACAACACTTACATCCCTAGAATTATAAACAATTCTAACAACATTCCAATTTACTAATTCATTATCTAATAATCTTTTGAAGTTTGGTTTGAAATGGCCATGCTTGACCATTATGTTATTGAGGTTTGTCCACATGATCTATTGTGTTTTGGTGTCTTTAGATTGCATGTCGCAAATAATAATGGTCATGACCTTATAATAAGTCGAATCATATAAATGGCAAGCCATTGTTGTCCAACTGATGATGCACTTGACATGGTTAAACATGATTCAAGAATTTTCTAGACCTCCCCCAACCTACATTCATGCAACAAGGTCCATTTCGTTCCCAACCCCATCAACATACATTTTGATAATGAAGACCTTATTGCAAAAAAATTACCTTAGATGTAATTATCGTAACGATTCATGATGGAATTCAATTTAAGGATATTGTTAATGTAGCCTCCATTAAGATGATGCTTAAACAAAATAACAAGGTTAGAAATATTTGGAAAGTTTAATTCAACTAACTTGTCCTATATTTGTTCAAGTTGGTTGCCCTTAAGAATCTCGAGGTTACCATTGTTGTAGTTAATGATCAAATGTTTGGCCAAGAAAGATTTGTTGGCATTCAAATCATTGGCAAATGTTTTTGCATCAAATGTCCAATTGACATTTGATGCAAAACATTTGTTCTCTTCCATAATCTATTTACACTTACTATTTGCAACAAGGTGTAGTTGCACACCAAGGTGAATTGCCACTCTTGAAATGGATTGGAGTATATGGACAATGTAATAAATTTGACCTTTGCAATTTTCAACACAAAATGGGAGGGAATTGTAGAATTTACATTTAAGTAAGAAAGTAGAAGACCTAACATGATCTACCTTTTGATTGAAATGTGGATCAACTATCTAATCTAGACAATCTCATTACAAGCACTAGAACGGACAAATCAATTACAATCATCTTGCACACATTGCAAGTGACCCAAGCATCGAACCTTCCTAAAGTTCAACCCAAAAGTATTCTTAATATTGGTTGTGATCACTTTGGACCAAACGTGGCCATCGTATTTTCTATCCATGCCTTGCATATGTGATGAGGAGTGATTAATATTAGACATGGGGCCATTTGGAACAAAATGTTTTTTTTGAATGTTGTGGGCATGAAAGAGACATCATGAATAATAATCTTTTAATAGTCCAAATTTTGCAACTTGTTAGAAATATGTCATGTGAGAACCATTGAAGGCAATCAATTACTCATTGAACATTTGTGAGTGACATGGAGAGGTGTGATGTGGGTTGAGAGAATGTTAACTACGAAGGAACAAACGAACCATGGGTTTGATGCAATGTGGTGTGCTACAACTTGGGAGGTGGCTATTTTCTCGACAATGAATCAAACAAATTGATGAACACAGATGATGGCAAAATGTCTAAAAGTTGAAGGTCAGTATAATATCTTCAATTTTGTGCTTCCACTACAACAAAAGGTGTCTCTATATGCCAAGTTATTTCACTAGATTTTGAGTGTATTCACTAGTTTTAGTAAATGTTGATTAGTTGGAAAGTAGTGAATTCATTGGTCTAATGAATGGGGATTAGTGAACTACACCCACATTTTGTAGTAGTGTTCGTATTTCCATCCAAAGTTGTTGTTTTCACTATAGATGTAACAATACTTCGCATCAAGATGGTTTCCTATGTATGGGCCGGAACATTCTCGCCAATTATCTTGTATCGTCCAAAGCACACAACTCATTGCTTTCCTTATGTTGTAATGGTTGGCATCTAGTACATTGAAATTAAAATGTTATTGTTTGCATGATATGCTACATCCTTGGAGATATGTAAAGAACCTACTTGGAAACCTAACATAACACACAAACATTATTCATAGATGATAATTAAATCAAATTCATCAACTAAGATGGTTAATTCAAGTTGTTTTTCCGCACCAAAAGTGGCCATAGTCATGAATTTTTGGTAGAATTGAAATTAATGATGGGGAAAAGTTACAAAATGTATAGAAAAAGGAGTCGCATGACAACTAAAAGTAGAATGGAAGCGATTATGAAGAACAAGGTTAGAATACGAACATTGAATAAGGGGACGAGAGTGAGTAGCAAACAAGAATGGGAACAAAATGTGTACAACCCACAAAAGACTTTTTGGGTAATAATTGGAAGAAAACTTGTGCACTACTCTAAAAATAAAAATTGGGAGAGTATTGATTACCCTTCAAATTCTAGTTTCAAGAAGGTCATTGAGGGAAAAACATTGTTAAATTGTGGAATTTGGCAACCTAGGTACCATCAAGGAAAAATATTTCCAAATAAAAACATGAAGTAGAACTTGTCTTCTATTTGCCTACCATCATGTTGTAGCTATTGTCATGCAATAACCATCATTGTGCACATATTGTCATCGACAAATTTGAAAAAAGACCCCTAACTACCTGAAGACCTCTGATAGATGTTACCTACTATTTGTAGCACCTATAAACCCTTTGTAGTTAATACCTATCATTTGTAGTAACAGTACTTTCCCTGCAAACCTCAAATCTCACATTTACCTCTTGGTTGTTATCTTTTGGTGGTAATTACCAATTTATGACAGAATGCACTTTCTACTCCAATAATGAGTACAAAAAGTATTTTCATTGTAAAAAAATAGAAAAAGAACCAAAATAATGAACTAATAATGTACATCAACTAAAAAGTAACTACTTTCCCTACCTTCCTAGAGGTCAATACAAACAAAAAGAAACAATGCACATGTTGATTCCACACAACCTTCAACCATTCTCTATTACATAACACCAAGTACAATATTCTTCCATTTCTTCTTTTCTCTTCACACACACAAGCATCCTCCTAATGCTAATGATCTAATCTTCTAATGAAATTTTTCACTCCTCCCAAGAAATAAATAAGGAACCTAAAAAGGATGTTCACCACACAAAAGTTGAGTTCTTATCCTCCTAGATTTCCTTGTGGGTGAAAGCACATTACATTATCCATAAAATGTTGTCACAAGGTAGTTTTTACAAGATTTTAAAATTTGTAATTGGTCATGTGATTAAACATAGTTAACTAGGATAAAAAGGATTCAACATTACAATGTCCTATATAATATAATTACATTGTATGAATTTCATGGATAGTTTTTGAATAGCCATAACATAATGCTTTCAAAATAATACCTAAAAACATGTAATAGTCCATAATCAATGAATATGGACTCCATGCACCTTCATATAATGTTCTTTAATGAATAAAGGATTCAATGGTAATATGATGTGGTAACATTGATACTAAGGAGAACTTTTTGGAAGGATTTTGATGACCAAATTTTTTTATATACATTGAATTATGGTTTTTTTTATTAAATCATTTGTTTAACAAAAGTAATATTTTAGAAGCTCATCTTTCAAATTTAAATTTTCTATAAGGTAAACTAGGGTTGAATTTTTATATAATAAATTTTGAAGGATAACTTGTAAAATGACTTGTGTGATTAAAGGTATCTTACCTTCATAGTACCTTCACAATGTTAATTTTGGCAATTATGGACTTTCACATGTGCCTAAAAGCGTTACACCTTAGTGTGCTTTCACCCTTATCTTCCTAGATTTCTTCATCCTAATCCCTTCCACACATCCTAGTTAAAGGAAATCCATCCATCCTTTATCCACTTAGACTAATTAACTTATATGGCTTCACCCCCTAGTAAATAAAAGATGATAAGTAGGATATTTACCACTAGTAACTAAATAGTTACTAGGATGCCCTTCTAAGTGAACTAGACTAAGATATTATTTCTAGTAACTAATATTACTTTTATTAAAATTCCTCCCATAATTAACTTATGATTATTCTATCCTAGGAAGGTAGTTGTTGTACAAATAGTACTACCATTAGAAAACATTTGCACCTTAGAGCTCTCCTGATATTGTTTTGCCATTTGATGATAATTACCATCCGGTGATGGTATTACCATCTCTTAACATCCATGATGTTTAACCAACATAAAAAAAATTTATCCTGTTAACAAACACAATGTGGGAAAAAATAGTTGTGAGCCAATTAATAAATAATCATTATCTAAAAATTAAAAAAAAAAGGACTAATGTCAAGCCAAGTGTTAAAGCCCCCTAATATATAACATCAATGTTTAATTATAAAAGAATTCAAGACACAAGATAATGTTATATTTTATTAGCATTTGGTGGAAAGATTGCATCTAACTCATGCATGCAATTAATGCATTTCAAAAATGTGTGAAGGACAATCCTTGGGGGGAAGTAAGTTAGGGGAACAAATAGTAATGTAACCTTTAAAACAAAAGGGAAACAACATAAAAAGTGAGGTGGGTAGGTGACAAAAGGCAATATCAATGTTAATTTGATAGAATCAAATCTACACAATTAACAATGCCCCCATCATTGTGAACAAACCCAACAACCAAGGTTATAATACTTGTGAACTAAACTGAAACCATTCAAAATCAAAGGTAATTATTAGAAGAACAATTTGTTGGGTTGTGAGGAAAGAATCATCCATTTAAACATTTTGTAGAGTATGTGTAGTGCAAAGATAAAAGTGTGACCATGCATTCAATATGAGTGATGGAAATGGATCTCGGGATGTATTGGAGGATCATCAATTTGTTATCCAATGGCTATATACCATTTTGACAATGTACAAGAGGAAAAACATTGACAAGACTTGGCAACTTTGAGCATTTTGGGTGGTTATTGGGCCCCAACTTTGTAATGGATGCTTGAACGTGGATGTCAACATAGATTGTGGAACAATGACCCCAAGGGTTACAAATTGGCTTCCCAAAGCTATTGGTATGATTTTTTTTTTTGGGGGGGTAATCGATGGCCATGAATTGTAACATTGAATAATAAGTTACAACAAATTGAAAAGAATTTTTTTGTTACAACATTTCTTCCTAATGTAAATCCCTTGGGGTTAATTTCAACTTTTACACCAAAAGGAATGCATGAATTAAGTTGAACATTGTACAAGACTCCTCATGTGAAGTAAGCTTAAGGATGGAGACATAAACAAATGACAACAAAAGAAGCAAATGGGTATTTAAAAATGTAATGCTCAATCCTTGTCCAATTAACAAAGTTAGACCCAGTTTACACAAGGAATCAAAGTTCAAGTAGATAAAATATTTTCAATTTGCCCCAAATTACTACTAAAGAATGCTAACTTTTGTGGCCTTTTATTGGCCTCATGAATGAAAAAAGGATACCATCTAATTTGGAAAGCCAATTTGCAACCCTTGGGGCCAATGTTTAAACATTTATTGATATCTTGATGTCAATGTTAGGGAATTTTTTAGTTACTTTGGGCCAAACAACAAAAATGCCACAAAGTTTTTTCTCCTTTGACTTCTAGTGTAAAAGGGCCTTAATGGCAGTCCAAGAATTGACCAAGATTTAATGGTGGACAATTGGAAAAGTTCTTGCTTATAATAAAATTTGATTATATTTTGAAAATATTAAAATAAGAATTTAATGTCTAATTATGTGGACCATTGAAATCAACAATGACTGTTAATGGATGAACGCTAAACAAAGGCTAATTATTCTTAACTTAATCAAATATGAATATGACACTATAATTTATGAAAAAAACCCTAATGTCATCACCTCTGACACAAAGATGACACATGCCATTTGAAATCTTATTTGGTACAACAATAAAATCACATGTACCACCATAATACCTTTTACATTGGAGATGAAAAAATATAAATAACATAACAATGAAGTGAAGAAAACATTTCCTAGATGTAGGAGCTAAGTGCAGTAGTAAAGTGAGTTCCACAAAAAACAAAAAGAAGGTCGAAACACAATTGGACAACTATGAAACTGTGAAGGCGGACAAACACAATGGCACCAAAAAGGTTTCAAAGACACCTTCTAAGAATTTAGAAACAACATATTAAAACCTTTCTCATTTTGAGATTTCACCTTGAAAAGGATGTTGAATGTGTTTTTTGCTAATGAATTATTATTGAATTGATCTTAAAAGGAAATTGAAAAATTGGAGGGGGGGAAGGCAAATTGATTTTTCTAAAGAAAGGGATGAAAGTTGTTTTTCTCTTGGAGGAGCCATAAAGAATCTTGAATAACTTTTTTGCATATCAAGAGGTAGCTAGAGAGGATTACATCCAAGAATTTGAAAAAGACAAGGCAACCATAGAACCAATGAGCCTTCAACATGTGGTAAGACACAAAAATTAGGGTTTTACTTTTTGATAGTTCCCTCTAGGTCATTAAGTATATATGTAATGTGTGAGTATTTTTCATTTTCATTGTGAACTTGTTTGTGAAGGAGGAAGGAGAAGGCGAGGGATCCCAGTTAGGTTTTAAATATCATTCAAAAGTATTGTTTCACTCAAAGGTAAGGCTTTTTGTTTCTCATTTTCCTTCATTTTCTTTGTTTTCTTTCTTTCATTCAAGCTAAGGCAAGAAAAAAACCGAACTTGGGCTCAACTTGAAGCTCAAACCATAATTTCAAGTTGAGCCCAAGTTCGACCTTCCTTTGGAAACTCTAGAGAATTCGAGTTTGCATTCAAATTTTCTAAAGTGATTGAATTATTTGCAATGCCAAAATAACTTAGTAGCCAAAAAAAAAATTGAACACAAACTTGGATTTAAATTTGTGTTTGAATTTTTCTTTTGCAAAATGACTTTTAGTGTTAAAAGTAGCTCGGCAAAAGAGGGACCTAGCTTGGGCTCAGCTCCAAAAAATGGAGCCAAGCCCAAACTTGACCCCCATTTTTTTTACTACTAAACTAATTTCGATGCTAAGAACAATTCGATAGAATAGGGGAGAGGGGGGTGGGGAGATTGGGCCCGACTCCAAGAAATGGAGTTGGGTTCAAGCTTGGCCCCATTTTTCTTATGTAACTAAGTTACTTTCAATGTCAAAAGTAGCTTAGCTACGGAAGAAGAAAATGGGCCGAACTTGAATTTGATTTCATTTTAAGAAATAAACCCAAGCTTGGTCCACATTTTCCATCTAAATTGAACTATTTTTGACACTGAAAGTAGTTCAACCATGGCTATTCAAATTCTAAGGACCATTTCTTAAATTTTTTTTTGATGTTTAGAAAAATTTCAATGTAGAAAATAACCTTGATATTGTTTATAGGGTATTTTTAAAACCGAGAGTTCCTTGGAAGTGTATGTTTAGCTAACATTTCTTTTCTATATTTAACCAATTTCTTAAATTGCATTAACTTTTGTTGTAGGAAAATCTGGAAGTGAGTCTCACCATCATGGACATAATAGAATTAAGTACAAGAAAGATTCCAATTCTTTGTATTATTATTTTCAAATTTCTCTTAATTCAATCATTTTATTTTGCATGTAGGGTTTTTAGGTTTTAAAGGATCTTTGGTTTTAAGGGATCCTTGTACATTTCACACCATGTCCTTCAATAAACAATCCAAGTAGTGTAGAAAAACAAGTTCAATAGTATCCTAGACGGGCAAAAGATGTTACCCAAGCATAGGGTTTGGATCAACATTCCTTTGTGCATGATGATATTTATGCTTATAATGCGACCTAATTTGAAAATTAAAGTTTTGAAGATGGAGTAGGCTTTGTAGACTAGATACTGTGAAGGTGATAAAGTTTTCTATGTTTTTCTTCTTAATTGGAAGGGAGAAGAGGATCTTTTGGATGGACATGAGGTGGGTTGGAATGCCATTGACGTTCTAAAAACCAAAAGTTTGAGGATTTGTTTCTTGTAGGTCATGACCTTAGATGTTTTTCTAGGTGGATTTTTTTTGTCTAGGATGGCAATCGCAAGCTATAAGTTTGGATGTCTTACATATTCTTTATCTAGGATATGGATGGATCTACTGCATCACCTTGGGTCCACTTGAAAACAATAAACAATATGAAATGACAATCATAAATTTCTCAATTTGCATTTGCATGAATTTTATTATGATGATTAAATCTTCCTTGGGCAAGTGGGGGAAGTGGGTCCACTTTAAGCACATGTATTACATTTTGCAACATGTCATGCTTTGTGGGCGAATGGAAACTATCATTCATTATTCAACATGGAATTGGAACAAAGTTCATAAACTAATAAGTTGTGCCAAGGCTACACAATAAGAATAATTTTTAAACATGGGATGTAAATGTGCATATGTGGTTTATTTTTGTATATATGAGATTTGCAATCGATTACATCTCTCACCAAATTAAACTAGCTTGAGATTTAGGATGGTTTGTTTGATGTAGGGCTTGAAGTATAAAATAAAATATTTGGCAAAGTGAAGATGAAGAGCACATTAATTAAATCCTTTCATTTTTTTGGGTTTTTTTCAAATTCTTTCATTTGGCTTTGCACTTGAATTTTTTTGGTCAATTACTTAAGTGAATACGTAATTTGAAAAAGTATATCCGAAACTAAAGTAGTAGCATTAATAGTTATTAAAGGTGCAAAATGCTTTAATTGATATAAAACTTGAAGCACAATCCAAATTTGAAAGACTTGTTGTATGCGTAGATGGAACATACACTAGATACAAACATTTGTTAAGCTATTTTGTCTTTGCTTTTGAATTTGCTTGGTCAATACATGTGGTGAATGCAAAATACAAAAAAAAAAAATGCAAAATTGCAAACCAGTTTGCCCAATGTTGTGCTTCAAGCATAATTAATTTTTTAGGCTTATGTGCATAAACTTCCAAAGTTAACCAACAAAAACTTATGCCACCCACCTTTGTTCCAAAACTTTCATTTAAAACTTTCACTAGTACCTAATTTATTCACTAGACCAAAATGCATTTTAGTTCACTTTGGGTTTCACTAGATTTTGAATGAATTTGGACATTTTTACATGATGAAGTTGGTTAACCCCCTAGTGAACGAGGACTAGTTGTTACGAACAATGAATTATTTCATTAATACTTAGTGAAACAAGGTTACTATCAAATGAAATACAAATTTACCATGCCATTCACTTGCTAGTTAATTAACTAGCCAGCATGGAAATCAATTAAAATTAAATTATTTAATATATAATATATTAATAATGTAATGATTTTCAACCTATGATTTATTGACACGTGTCATTACTTAGGTTACATTATAAATCTAACCTATGTAAGTAGGCCACGTAATCTTAAGCACCTATTTTAGGGAATTAGGAGAATATTCGATCAATTTACCATTGTTGACCACACACAACACCACTTATGAGGTTTGATCCCTTGACCTTTAGAATGGAGGCAAACACCCTTACCATTAAACCACCCTATTTGTTGTGGTAATATGTTACATTACATTCTATTTATCAAATATTTTGTTTTAAACATTATAAAAACATAAACATTGAAAATTCATATTTTCTTAAGATTTTGTTCAAATGAAATGATTCAAGTTTACTTTTTTAAAAAATTCAATAATGTAAATAATTACATTTATTTCCTTTTGAAAATGTAAAATCATTTGAACAAAAAAAAAATTGAATATCATTATTTTAATAACATTTCAGTGACCATTCTTTTGAAAAAAAAAGTTTAATAAATGGATAAGATTTTTGCTAACATAATGATACTCTTTATGTTAAGTTACTTTCAATTATTATATGGCTATTTTTCATTAATGTAAATTATTTCACCCTACATTATTTATGGCTATTTATGGCTATTCTTAATTACTTTTGGCTATGTTTAATTATTTCACCTTAAGCTACTTTTGGTTATTTTAAGTTACTTTTGGTTATTTTAGGTTTATTTTACTTTAGGCTATTTTTGGTTATTATAAATTTTTTTGGTTTTTTTGTTTTTTCTATTGTAAATTATTTCACTATAGGCTACTTGCAGCTATTATAAGTTATTTCATCTTAGGTTACTTTTGATTATGTGAAGCTATTATTGGTTACTTTTGGTTATTGAAGTTTATTACACCTTTTGTTATTATTGGCAATTCTAGGTTATTATAGGCTATTTCACCTTAAGTTACTTTTATTTATTATAAATTATTTCACCCAATATTATTTTTGGTAATCTTAAGTAATTATAATATATGGTTATTGGTTGTTCTTTTATTAGGGTTATTGGTGGTTATTAATGGCTATTGGTACCTATTCTATTGGTGATTATCAATGGTTATTTTATTGGTGGCTATTCTATTAATGGTTATTAATAGTTATTCTATTACTGGTTATTGATGGTTATTATATTGATGGTTATTAGTAGTTATTCTATTGGTGGTTATTAGTGGTTGTTCTATTAATGACTATTGGTGGCTATTGATGGATATTATATTGTGGATATTCTATTAATGTTTATTAGTGGTTATTCTATTAATGGTTATTTATGGATATTTTATTAGTGGATATTGGTGCTTGTTAATGGCCATTGGTGGCTATTCTATTGGTGGATATTTATGCTTATTAATGGCTATTATATTAATGGTTATTGGTGGCTATTATATTAATGGCTATTGATGGATTTTTTTTGTGGATATTGGTGGTTATTAATGGTTATCATATTAGTGGCTATTGGTGGTTATTCTATTAATGGCTATTGGTGGATATTGGTGGTTATTAATAGTTATTATATTAGTGGCTATTGGTCGATATTTTATGGATATTGGTGGTTATTCCATTGTAAGCCATTGGTGGTTATTTTATTGGTGGCTATGCTATTGGTGATTATCAATGGCTACTTTATTAATGTTTATTGGTGGTTATTGTATTATAAGTTATTATTGGTTATTATATGTTATATTACGACTATTTGAAGCATATGGTTTTGAAGGGGGTGTTGAACAAAGGAATTGTGACACATTTTATGACTTGCAAGACATTGCTTTGATGATAGTCTTTCAAGTGGACAAACCTTTTAACAAGACATGGTTCAAACTAATGGGCAATAAATTGGTGAATAACTATGAAAAGCTTTTGGAAGTTTTTTCTTTTCAAGAGGTGTAATAACTCTCTAGTACATGATGACTTTCTAGAAGATGTGATAGCCATGTTTAGGAATATAACATGCATGCAACCAATGAAACAACTAAACATACACCCAAGAGGGTTCATATTTTTTCCTTTGGGGAAGGATGTGTGTGAGGATGAAATTTCTTAATTCTTGAGTTCCCATCATGTTCTTAATTTGTTTCCATGATGTTCCCCAAGTTCCCAAGTGTTCTTCAAGGGTGTTCCCAATAGCACCTCATTTTATCCCATATCCTTTGCCCAAAGTTCTCACCTTTTCGCCATATAGGTGAACCAAAGGGGAGGCACACCATCCTCAAATAAAAATTATTATTTTGAAAAGCTTGTTAAGCTTCAATTTGTTTTTGGTGATGGAACGATCAAATAAACAAAACTTGGGAAACAACCATCTAATGAATAGGATATGAAAGGTGAATAGGAGAGGTGAATAAATTCTACAAAACTTGATGTGATTTGACCCCAACACCCAACAATCCACCATCCAAAAAATTGTTATAAGTGTGTTTGGGATGAACTAAATTTTGATGTGAGTTGATTCCATTTATGTTTCTTCCTATTGCCCCCTTTTTCACCTCTTATTTATCGACATGTGCTCCCTCATTCCTATTTATCCCTTGACCTCCCTTTTAGGCCTTTCCCCCATTTTTCCTTGGGCTCATTGCCTCTATCATCAAACTCCAAGTTGAAAATTCCCCTTAACTCTCCAAGCTTCATGTTGAAGCTCCTTTGACTTTGCTTCTTGCAAGTTTCATGCATGCAAAGGTGAAGCCTAGAGTTTGATGATTAGCCCATGAAGGAAAACAAGAGGAACATGTTTTGGAGATACTCTCTCCCCTTTTTTTTTCTTTTTTTCTCTAGCTCCCACTATGCTTTTACATCTCTCTCTTCCCTATTTTTCTTCTTATGCATGTTTCTTTCATCTTTATATTTCTTATTATATTATTCTTTCTTAAGTTTTTTTTTTCTTCTTACTTTGTCATCATTTTCTTATGTGTTTTTTATAACAAGCCAAGGGAGCTTGGCTCCTTTAACTTCTTCATCATTATTGTTTTTTCTTGGTGATGAAGAAGAAAAAGACAATAAAAAACATGAAGAAGAAAAAAACATAAGAAAAAGAAGGGGAAAAAGAGGAAAAATAATTATATTTATTTATATAGATGAATAATGAAAAAAAACTAGAAAGAAAATTTAAAAACTAGGAAAAAGGAACTCCCCCCCCACCCAAACAAGTTGTCAATTCTAAAACCT
>Ga0116227_10005908_pt1 | contig 25274 bp, 18 predicted proteins | sample S1TSphgellanicum_FD_89693 | JGI IMG/M metagenome (GOLD analysis project Ga0116227, IMG submission 89693) | Host-associated microbial communities from peat moss isolated from Minnesota, USA - S1T2_Fb - Sphagnum magellanicum MG | ecosystem: Host-associated > Plants > Peat moss > Unclassified... | reverse complement strand
GCGACTGTACCATTATACTGAACTTTGATATCTGCCATGATCTTGCATGCCCTCCTGTTCAAGTATCCAGTAGTTGCTGTGCTGACCCCAGTACTTACGACACCTTCCCTAGCAGCCATTTGATGTCCGAAAAATTCTTTCGGAGTGAGACCACGTGAATACGGCCGTTCACAGAACATCCCTTCTTTGCCTCCGATATATTGCTGTCCGATAGAAAGGGCCATTTGAGAAGCGTGCACGGCAGAACCCTTTGCACCGCTGTTTATCATGCTCATCAAACCCGATGATGCTTCATTGTTTGACATTTCGTTTTTTACGTACGATAAACAACGATCAGAAAAAGAATCCGGGCTTTCTCCGTTCAGTTTCGTAAAAATTTTATCAGGAGTGGCGATTGACTCGAACGGTACAGTGAGACCATACGTAGATAGCCACCGAATTACGACTAGTTGTAGCGCGTATAGATCTATGTGACCATCAAACAGTAAATTTTTGAGCTTTTTCTTATCAAGTATGCTTCCATCGTAGTCTTTTATGCACATAGATAGCAGTCCATGTGTAGTTGGTTTATTCTGTACGTCATATTCACAATATGTAACACAATCACTCCATATTTGCAGTGATACTGGCATGTCTTTTTTAGACATCATATAACAACCTGTGACAACGTCCTGTACTGGTGTAAGTTCTGTCTCTGTTACTTGACAGAGTTCACCCATTTCTATCCTGTTTGACATGAAGAACGTATTCATCTCGTCTCCATCAAAATCAGCGTTGAATGGGGCAGTTGCTTGAGGGTTTATGCTGAGAACGTTGCTTTTAGGGTCATTTTTTAGAACAACTTTAAAGCACATAAAAGATGATCTGGAAAGAGATGGTTGTCTGTTGAGCATGACTAAGTCACCGTTTTGCAGTTTTCTTTCGAAAGTCATACCAGAAAGGATATTATGGCAAGCCACAACATCTTCAGTCCCCTGCCACCATAATTTACCTGCACAGGCTAACTCTCTCAAGTACCTTATGTTATATTTTCAGCAAGTGATCTTTACTCGTATGCCGTCGGAAATAGTTCTTGGTACAGATACTTCGTTTGTTTTTAAGTAGGGATCACCTGTGATGACAGCACGACCGGATGATTCTACCCGCTTTCCCATCATGAGCTCTCTGAATATACCACCTTTGCCAGACATCATACCTATCATACCCTCCTTCCTTTGTGCCCCTACTATTTTGGAGTATGCAGCACATATCATTGCTGATTTTGATAAGTCTACACTAGTACGAATTTTAGTCCGAGTAGTCTTAGTTTTGACATGTTTTTTGCCTCTAAGTACATCTGTCAGTTGTTCATAAAGTTTCTGGACGTCTGTAGACCACTCCATGTCTTCTGGTGTTCTCAAGTGTATAGGAGGAACGAGTATTGTCGATATTACGTACCCGTCAGGCAAGATGCCATAAGGAATAGAGCTTGCAGGCCTCTCTTCTTTGGTACTTTGTCGTACTGCGACTGATGTATTATGTGCATATATAATGTAGTCTCCGTTGTTAATTAGCTTGCAATCAGGGCACAATCTAGCTTTTGATCTGGATATCCTCTGTAGCTTATTAAAGCACCCAAAGCACACACTGTTTAGGGTCTCTTGTGCTTCTTTGTACACTAAAGGATGAAACATCGATATGCCTAAATCTAAAGATGCATGGTGACCCACGCATTCGTCACCTCGCATGTTACAGATAGGGCACAATACTTCTGTGCTACCAGCATTGCCGAATCGTGGATCATTGAGGTCCAGACTGTGTGTGATATCAAATGCAGCTATAGCTTTGGTTTGTTTATCTGTCAACAAAGATAGCATATCGATCCGTTTAAATTGAAAATATTTTCTGTTATTTATGAACAGGAAATATTCAATTTTGCACTATGTGCCAACCAACTATTACAGAGGTATCATTGTCCTTGAAGCTATTACAAGAGCCAAATACACCAGTAAATGATGCAGTACCTTTTATGGTAGACACAAGAAAACCCAACAAAATAGAAAGGGTGTTACCTAGGCACGAAGAGAAAGTGGCAGTTCCTGATTGGATAAAACGTCCAAAACCTAATTGCCTCAGGTTCATTTTAGCTAAAGATGAAGAAAAAGGAATATACCAAGATGTTGAATGTACGTATAGCCCGAAGGATGTGCTTACTTTTCACGGAATAAAATACAATAACTCGGAAAAAAACACAGTTTCTCAGAGTGATAATCATGGCTCAGAATATATTAACAAAATACTTAAAATATTGGATACTACAGCACTGGAAAACTCAAAAATTACGAGGTACAAGGCTATGGCAAAAATGTACATATCCGTACCGTTCGATAAAGATATGTTAGCAGATGTTATAATGAATGATCACAGGCTATCGAATAGGATGGCTTTATGCGAGAAGACATCTACTCTAGGTAACAGACGACTGTTTTCCGTGGCAGTAAGCCTGAGCAATGACTTGGAAATAGAAAATAACACCAGTGATAGTCATGTATCTTCTTACGCAAGGGTAGCACTAGCAGAAAAGTACGTTCATGATGAAACTTACCATGACTCGCTGCGTCAGAGCACTGAAATTATTGCGATGATATCAAAGCTACCAAACGAAGAATCGTCCGTATATGTAGCAAATTCAATAAAATATGCATTTGAGCTGTACGAGATTGCATATAACGACATTAATTCTGAAGAGTATGTTGCGGATAATGAGGGGTCATATGCATCAAGCATCGCAGAAGGGATCAAGCAGCTGAGGAAAGAACTACCGGAGCTATTCGTTAACAATTATACTAGGGAATGCCCTATATTACCCATTATGGTGTCTGAAGAAGAAAAGCGTGTGTTACAGAGCCAAGGCGTCAGCGTTATACTATATCCAAAAGATTCAAAATACTCGAGATACTACACTGCTCCAGAAGGATATTATGTAGGCCTGAAACGAAACAGACTGTCAAACAGGAATTTGTTTCCTTGTTTGGTAACATGTTACCTTTTAGATCACACGAGGCGGGAAGGATCAGAAACATACAAGTATTATAGTGGAGTCAGTACAGATTATATACACAAACCCAAGCTACGACCAGTGCCAAAATCGATAGCATTGCTATATTCAAATAATTCTCTTGATACATCATACTACAGGAAAAAAGCCGCATCATTTATATCAGCTTTAGAACAAGCGACAGGGACGGAAATTACTAGCCTTCCATGGTGTCCACAAGTAACGATGCAAGAAATGTGGGACAAATCTGAAGCTGAAATAATGAACATTATCGTGAACAATTCATGTTCTAGTTACGGGTCATCCGTTTACAGGTATTTCGAAGAAATGTTGAAGGTGTCGATTCACGTGGTAAGCATCAGAGATGGCATATTCGAACCATTAATACCTAGGCACAAAGGAGTGTATATATGGGATGCACCGTATATGGAGCACGTTGTCATATTCGAGACTTTTAAGACGACATATGGTAATACAGCATGTTCATATGAATATCTTGTAAAGGTGAACAGGCCTAGCTCTGGAAGTGGACACAGGAGAAACGTAGAAAATCACAAGTTTTCTTCAGAAGATAGTATGATACGCCCTATATTATTGCAGAAATACTCAGAGTCTCAAAAACCACTTTCCGTCATAGTTGATGCTAAGGAACAGCTCATAGACAACTTTGGAAAATGCAGAGAAATTACGATGTATGACGGATCTAAGATACAAACTTTTACTAGACCGTTGACCATTGCAGTTACACCGGAACCGACGTGTTTCTTTGATTCGCATATTCGTAAAATGAATAAAATAAAGTCTGAAATGGGTGTCGAATTAATAGACCTATCGAAACGATCGACCACCAAGATCATTTATTTTCCGAACGACGAGTCGCTTTGGCATTGGATGTAATGTCAGCAGAAAGACGGGAAGTAATACTCCGGGACTGGATAAGGCGTAACGGGTGGATAGCAGGTCTACATGAAAATTACATGTATCACGTACATATGATAGCGGATGAGATCGGCGGAGCTGTCGGGAAACCAGAATACAGCCCTGAAGACTGTATGAGAAACGGTATTACGTACGAATATTCTATAATAATAAATGAGCATACAGAAAATCCTGTATGTATATGCACTATTCCTGCGATGACTGAAGAAGGTTACTTCATTATACAAGGATCTGAAAAAGTCGTGCTAATACAGGAAGTCAGACTTAAATCTGAAATATTAACTCATATAGATCGTATTCCCAGCAAAAACGAAAAAAAAGAAATAATTAGCTTAAATAACACTGCGTGTCCTGGTCCAGATATAGAAACTAAGTACGTGCCTAATTGTTCATCTCCATGTTGTGAGTTATTTATCAGCGGTGCTTATGTGCCTATCAAAGTACGATTAGTAGATGATTCTGTCATAGAGTTGGACACGTTTTCTATACACAAAAATATGCGGGGAATACGATCGGTGGGAATGTGGGAAGTAATTACACACATTTTTGCCATTGATTATGTAGAAATGGCCACACTTTTGAGAAGTTACTGCGAAAAATTTGATGATGAACAGACATATAAGCTTTGTATGGTGTACATGCTTTCTTCTACAAGGGGAACAGGGGCATTATCTGTTGAAGATGACAGAGAAACTATCAGGTATAAGATGTTCGGTGGCATGAAAGATAATTTGTGTGTAGTCGCTACATTGGTAACGATGATAGTGGCGTGTGTCCGGGCAAAATACTCGGACACATGTGTCCGAGTAGAAAGCGAAGTATCAGACAGAGACGACTATTATTCAAAACGTCTAAAAACTCCAGGAGAGACAGTATACGGAATATTCAAGTATTGCGTTAATACATGTAAGAAAGCGAGCAGTTTGAAAGGTTCAATAGAACACTACGTCCATACCTTCATAAAGCGCGGAGACATTACGATAGGCGGAAGAAGTTACAATAAAATGTCCATACAATTATCACGGAGGTCTGACATAGATGCACTATCTTCCGTTAGAAAGGTCATGATTCCATGCGACGAGAACAGCACGAAAATAGAAATGAGACAGATACATCCCAGTCAAATGGGCTTCATATGCCCGTGCGAAACCCCTGAAGGAAAGACAGTGGGAATTATGAAGAGTTTAGCTCTCACATGCTTAATATCTACGAAGACTGATATGGGTACATGGATCGACGAAAATTGTGAACAGAGGCTTTTTCCCGGGTGCGCATGGGTTATCGTCGACGGAGCAGTTGTGGGTTGGTGCAAGAAGCCTGAAACTAACTTCGTTTACGACTTGAAGTGCATGTATCCGACCGTTTCCGTCACATTGAATATGAACATTATAAAAATTAGAGCAGAAGGAGGCAGGCCCATTCGACCTCTGGTAGTCGTTAAAGAAGATCATCCTGTAGACTGGAACTCGGAGATAAATATACAATACTTAGATCCCGTAGAATGCAGACCAAAAAATAGCAACATCGCAGATTTGGGGTATAATGGGAATTGGAAGGCGTTCACACATATAGAGATACACCCGTGTACTATGCTCGGCTTAGCAGCGTCTTTGGTCCCCTTTCCAGAACACAACCAATCTGCCAGGAATGTGTTTTCGTCTGCAATGATAAAGCAAGCTATGCAGATGTACGGAAGCGAAAAAACGTGCGATACATTGCAAAGACCGCTAGTACAGACTATCGTAGGGCGTGCTGTTGGGTACGACGATAGTCCGAACGGCGTGAACCTGGTCACTTGTTTGATGTCCTTGAATGGATTCAACCAAGAAGATGCAATAATTATTAAAAAATCTTCAGTAGAGAGGGGGATGTTCGCATCAACGGCCAGATACTCTACAACTGTAACCGTCGATAACCCATGGCACATTATAGGCATAAATGATGGACAATTTGCAGTACTTCACGGGGGTACAGAAAGGAGTATGATCGAAGTGGCACCTCTGCTATCATCCAAAAAACCAAAAATAATACAGAGAAAGTATACAATTGACGAGAAAAGCGGTAAAACTAAATTAAAGATTGTGATGTCTGCTCATCAAACACTGCAACAAGGAGATAAACTATCATCCAGGCATGCGCAAAAAGGTGTGGTAGGTTTGCTCATGAACGACGAAGACATGCCTTTTACTTCGCGCGAAGGAATCATCCCCGACATAATCATAAACCCTCATGCTATTCCCAGCAGAATGACAGTCGGTCAACTCATAGAAGGCGTACTCGGAAAGTCAGCTGCTATTAATGGCACGTTCGAAGACGGGACGCCTTTCCTCAGAAGCGGCAAGAAAGACCTGGAAGATATTTTGAGTATGAGAGATACTGAACGAATGATCCTTGGTACTACGGGAGAAATGGTAAAAACCCCAATTGCCATGGGAATAGTGTATTATATGGCTCTCAAGCATCAAGCGGCTGATAAGATATATGTAAGGTCGAAGAACGTATCGAGTATCAGCACGCGAAAGAGTATAATGAGCCGCCAACCTATATCTGGGAGATCCAAGGGAGGCGGGCTCAGACTCGGAGAAATGGAATATGATTGTTTGATCGCACATGGAGCGTCTAAGCTAGTGACCGAGGTGTCTGAAAACAGCGATATGGTAGAGGTTCCATACTGTAATACATGCAAAATAGTGACTGACATATTTAATGGTCTTTGTAGACTTTGCGGAACCACTCACACGGTTTCAAAACGGGTTCCATTTTCGTATCTAATACTGAAAGACATGTTGTTAGCTGCAAATATCAACGTGCAGACTGAACTATAGTCATATTATACTAGTTAGGACACTAATGTAATTTTAGTGTACATGCTTGCTAAGTATTCATACAGACTCGGAGTCCAACAAAACAGCTCTAGTTCGTCAAAATTTGTAGTTTCAAATGTTCTGTAAAAAGAAGATGTACGTGGATACCAAATACAAATATATAGTTTATTAATCTATTATTTTTCAATTGGTTAGTATAAATATAAAGACTGATAAGTTTATTATTGACATTAAATTCACTTCGAGCTGGTTTAAAATTAAAATTTGTGTACAAACCAAACCTCCTATAGCAAGAAACAGCAGGTAAGTCCATTTTTCTATTTGCGAGCTGCGCATACCGTAATTAATTATCGAAGTACCATCGTACCTTGGCAAGTTTATATGAGGATCGAATTCAAACGGACTCACATGTGGCAACTCACATTTTATCATTGTTTCTACATGACATGATGTTAAGAATTGGACTCGGACACAAGGTGTCCGAGTCGTGGTGAGTGCTACATAGAGTTTTTGCCATGTTTATACTCAATAGGGATTGACCTAGTGAGTATAAACATATATTTCAATTTATACAACACATTCACGTATTTTCTTTTCTCCAACATATATAAACAGGAATGCCATTATATCCGTATCTTATAGCAGCATTTTCTCTTTCGTGAATTCTATTACATTGGGTACAAAATCCAGGTCTTATCCTGTACAGAGGTAATATATTATTTTTTAGCTTTCCAGGTTTAAACTGTGACAAGTCTATCCCCGACATCAGGTGTGTTTTTATATTTCCGAGTGAAGTGAATATATTGCACATAAAGGATGATTGTGTAGTGTTGTTATTGTTTGATAACAACCCTGATGCAAAAGGCAGATGATGATTATTTGTTCTATTTTTCCACCTCTGTTCACCGTATTTCGTGCTGCCTTCGATGCGTACAGACTGGACAGTCTTATATACGCCGACATCGACACACTTGTCCCATATTTGATCGGAGGCAATAATCATGCATAAACCTTTGCATGTTTTTGCCGAGAATGTAAAATTTGCGACGACTGCATGGTAAGAAATCTTAAAATCATCGCACATGTTATATATTATGATATGCGGATCACCTATGCCCAAAGCCATAAATACATCCCGAATTCGGGATATTAAATGTACTTCGAAATCATAGAATAACAATATGTTTGCTAAATTATAATCTTCAGGATTGTCTATATCTATAATAAGTTTTCTCGCATCAGAGACGATAACTTCGTTCATGGTTTTTTCTTCTGGAGCTAACGTAACGTACCATTGTTCAAATTCATCAGACGAGGCAAATTGTAGAAAAAACCTTCTTTTACCTCGATCGACGCTCACTATGAAGGACGATAGCGTTCTAGTAGACTCGTACACCCCGTGTCGTCTTCTGAGTGGAAGTTTATAGTGAATCTTTATTCCTTTATAGAACATTACTCTACAAGATGTTGTATTTGTAGTAGAGTTGCAGATTATTTCAACGGATATAGTCAATTTGTGTACTTTTAGGTTAGATTAAAGAAAGTATAAAAATCTTTCTGGTTTATGTGCTGGGCTTTAATGCACGTTTTAAACAGTTCTGCTGCTTTTGGAGCATCGAGCTTTTTTACTTTTACTGGTCCTACTCCTTTAAGCCCGAGGTTAAAATGTGTTCCCATTATACAGCATCGGTGTACCATATCTACTCGCGCACTCCGTGCGTCGAGTCTGTTTTTTACTCCGAATATATTCATTATGTCTTTGAGGCTGACATAAGAAATGAACTGGTCGAATACTTCTTTGATCATATATTCTGCTCCGAAAAGTACCATGCAGTCAAGGTCTTCTGATAAAACTGCTGGTGAAGATGAAGAAAACCCACGGGTCATGTTTGCGCACAATCTGTCAGATTCGTAATAGTTGTCTGACTTTGGAAACTCGTAGGTTTCTATTCCGAGTAGCCACTCCTTTCCTGCATACATGGAGCATATATTTTCTACATCTGACATTATGTAGCTTTCCAATGCAGCACAACATTTCTTGAGTATTTCTACATTAAGCACGTCGCGTTTGAATTCGTTTATGCACTTGTTTAATTCCTGTAATCTCTTTTCGCACACTTTGATTCTTTCTGCTCGAATTTTCTCCTTGTACGGACACGTGTGCGGAGAACAAAAGATATATACGCATTTTTTCGGTTTTATTAAAGCCACTTCTTGTTTTGTAATTTTAAGCGCGCCGTGAAATACCTTCTTTTTTTCTTCCGACAACTCGGACACGACGTGTCTATTTCCGAGTTTTGTTTCATTCAGTGCCAAAAATATACTGTTTATTTTTTCGTGAAACGGCCTGTTGATGTAAGCCAGCCGCATGTACCTGAATACTCTGGACCTGAAATCGACTATGAGAGTGCCGAATGGTTCTTCTGAGATAGAACATTCTAAATAAGTCGTTTGCTTTGCCAACTTTTTGTAATCTGCGTTAAAGCTAGAATTGAGCATGCTACTTACTCAGACGAGTAGAAAGTCAACACGAAAAGATATACATTATTCAATTTTGTTTACAGCATAAAATGACTGATAATTACCTCCAGAATACATCAGAATGTATTCTGGAGGTTGAAGAAGGATGTCAAAACGATCCTATATTGACGTCGGCGTTTACTCCGGTACGACTGGCGAAGAAGACCCTCTCGAACTCTTCACGTACATGGTAAGAAAGAAATACGGGAAAGGAACTGAAAAGGTACAGAAGTCTAACAAGAAACTTCTGGAAAGCTTGTATACAAAGGGACAGATTCCAAGGTCTAACATTGTTTGGAATCCTAACAACGACTCTATCTCTCGAATATACGGGTTCAAGGTAGATAACGAAGGGTACATACAGTACGACATAGGAAGCGGGAGTAATTCACCCAACAGATCTAGAAAGGAACAAGAAGTATCCACTGATAGGTCATACATTGACATATCTGCACTCAGGAATGCGATCGTCAGGTCAAAAGAAATTGCAATTTAAACAAAGGGCAATAACAGAGTGGATAGAGCTTGTACCTGCACTGAGTAGCGACAGAATGTCACTGGTACTCGAAAGTATTGGAGAATTTGCAAGTAAATACACGTTGCTTCCCAAAGAGGAAGATGTGTTTAACATGTTCAGGATGATATACCCTGACGAGGTAAAGGTTGTCTTTGTCGGTCAATCACCTTATCCGGGGTGTTGTCCTGTGACGCATATTCCGTTTGCGTGTGGTCCGGCTTTCATGCCGACGCCTGGATGCGTCACGACTCCTGCTACACTAAAGAACATAGTGTCTGAAGTGTGCAGAGATTTTGGGAAAATTCTGACGATCCCTCCGATTGACATGTTGAATGAATGGATAAACCAAGGAACGATGTTGTTGAACTCTTCTCTCACCATGGGTAGCGGCTGTCCAAAATATCTAGAAGATCATTCTGTAACTTGGGAAGAAGTCATGCGGGAGATACTGTCTGCAATCCATGAAAAGTTAGATCCAATATTCATCTTAGTGGGCAAGGATGCATGGAAGTTTGAAACTTGCTTGGGCAATGATGTGATCAAGGTGTCCCATCCTGTAGCGCGGAAGGAAACTTCTACTCCTTGGATGAAATCCGATGTATTTTCTACCGTTTCAAAGATGCTCGTGAATAAGGAGCTTACCCCTATAAAATGGGTCTAACTTTTTAAAAAGTGTGTTTTGTTTTGTCCTAGTCATTTCAATGGGCTACGCGACGGTGGGAATCCCTTTGAGGGCGAAGCAGCAGGCGTACCTTGCACAGGCAGGGAAGTCGAAGGTGTGTCTGTATTCACAGACATAATCTTGTCGCACAGACCGTGAACGTCGTCCACAATTTGCACATCCTTTCCTCCTAAAAACTTAGACAATTCACTCGCATCTACGTTATTCTTATCAGGCAATATAACATAAACAACGTTCGTACTTTTCTTTAAAGTTTTGTCTATGTTACTGATGAGTGCTTGCAGTGCCTCGTCAACAGGTTGTTCATCGTGGGCACTACTCGGATGCGAGTGTCGGCCCAGCTCTTTGAAGCTCACAACAGTCCTATCTGCCAGACCATGTACAAAATGCAGAATTTCTTTAAAAGCTTCAACATTCTTTTGTTGTGAGTCGCTTATAAAGGCAGCAACCTCTTTTTGGAGTGCAGTCGTGCCCTTCGCAATTTCTTCCAATGCTTTTGACATATCTTCGCTTTCCTTGGGAACATTCGTACGAGTAGGTTTAAAATTATCAGAGCTTGACACGGATTGGGCGGTCATTCCGCGACCAATGCCACCTAAGCCAGAACCTAGCTTGCCAGCAGATATTCCACCACGACTTATACCTCCTCCGAGACCGCCAAGGCTTCCGCTTCCAGTTCTTCCGCCACGACTTCCGCTTCCAGTCCGTCCACCACGGGTATTTCCTCCAAGACCACCAAGACTGCCAAGGCCACCGAGGCTGCCAAGGCCACCACGGCTATTTCCACCGAGACCAAGAGAAATACGAGATGTCGGGGGAACATCTAGATCGTCATCATGTGGTGGTATGATGCGGCCTGTAGGTGCAGTCCACGAAGGATTTTGGTTCTCTCCAGTATCATATTCATCGTCAGAATCGACGTCGTTCCCTATTTTTTCTTGTAGAAACTTGGAAAACTTCTCTTTGAAAAATTGATCATGATCAGATGCCATAATATGGGTAGACAAAATGGACGACTATTCGAAAGCAACTATAGAACTTTTGCTAGAAAGTGACAGGAAATACCTCAGGGAAATATTGTGCAATATTTGTATTAGCCCACACGAAGTCCCGCAAGAGAAGGACTTAAATATGGAGAACGTTTGTGCAATAATAGCGAATATTCGGCCTTCTCTGACAAAAGGGCACAAATCTTCAATTTATAAATGTATGTGCGGAAGCGATAATGTGATAACTAGAGAAGCACAGACAAGATCTGCAGACGAGGGTAGCACTGTTTTTTGTGTGTGTAACAAGTGTGGACGCAGTTGGAATGTATAAAGTACTAATCTCATGAGATCAGTACATATTGAATATAATCTTTTAAAAAAGAGGAATTATCCTGGATCTTTAGCGACTACTCCATCCAGTATGTCTTTGGTATGTTTTGACACATACACACAGCACGTCTTGTTCGACAACTGGATTACCGAAGTTCATGAAAAGGCCATAATTATATCTAAACAACAAGACCCAGTGTACTTAGTTTACGTGGATGAGGACGAAGACTCAGAAACGTACGTATATTTCGTACAGAAAGAAGTGGACGTTCATGATATGGATTTCCAGGTAGAGGTTATAAAAAATGTTAAAAATTGCAAAGTGCGATTAGATTTAACACCAGTACATTGCAACCCAACGGTAGACATGTCTACCGTTAGTTTTGCAGAGTTTGCACAAACTGATAATACCGACTTCTACGAATATGCAATAGAAGATATAACTATAGAAAAGCTAACCCCAGAAAACAACTCGGAAGAAGAAAACAGTTTTGAGTATTTTTTGGACTCCGTGTATAAAAATTTTGACAATGACATCAAATCTATGTGCATGTTTGTTGATCTCGCGTTGGACCATGCCGACCCTGGGAAGTTAGTGTCGTATATAAAACACACTTTGATAAGCAGAAAGTATGTGAGTGAAGAAGACTTGGATAATGCTTTTATAGGAAATTTTCCACAGATGAAGTACACCATGCTAGAAGTCAGATCAGAAATGATGAAATGTAACAAAAGCTTGTATACCGCATACAAGCAAAGACTTTTGGACAATATGCTTATGTCGATAGTCGAAGATTCTAGGTCAAAAGCAGAGATGGAACACAAAGTATCAGGGTTAGTTTATGAGATACTTTTTGACAGCGTCGTGAATTGCATGAACACTTTATGGTGTTTCATCGACGGCGTATGGCAAGAGTGTTCCACTGACGGATACATATGGAACTTTCTTACTACAGATTTAATAGAATATTTAACATCTCAAGGAGAACGTGTCCACAAAGTAGTCATGCATATGATGTCTGTGACTATAAGGTCTCGGATGATGAAAGATATTAAGATGCGTCTTCAAGATGATAATTTCTATGTATTGCTGGATTCGAAAAGGAATATAATTCGAATGACGAATGGAGTGTACGATACGATTACAGGTACTTTATCAGACCCAGTGCCATCTGATTATGTGTCTGTAATTACTGGTGTCCCTTACCAAATATTCGATGACAATTCAGCAAATTTAACAAAGCTGATAAGGATACTAGGTTCGATATTTCCAAATCCAGAAATACTCGATTTTTTTATATTGTCATGTTCTACTTTTCTGGAAGGATACAACAGCCCAAAGATATTTTATATTTGGTGGGGAACGGGCAATAACGCAAAATCCCTGGTGCAAACTCTGGTAATGAAAACTTTTGGAGACTATTGCAGTACAGCTCCCACATCCCTGGTAACCGGAAAACGCACAGAATCGAGTAATGCTACTCCAGAGTTGTGTCATTTAGAACGAAAGCTGGTTGTGTTTCTTCAAGAACCAAACCCAGACGAAAAGATAAAAGCTGGAAAGATGAAAGAAATGACAGGAAATGACAGTATGTATGTTCGCCAGCTCTTCAAGTCCGGCAAGACTATGATTTTGAAAGCAAAGCTCGTTATCGTCTGTAACAATATTATAGAAATACCGGGTATGGATGCAGCTATCCGGCGACGTATAATCGTACTGCCGTTCACGAGCACATTCTTGGATCCAGCTGAGTACAGAGCACGCAGCTTCAAAGGCAATCTAGAGCCAAACTCGAATATTATAGATTTATCAGTAGAGAAAGACCTTCTTAGTTGTCAGTCAGCGTTTATGTATTTGATATGCAGGAGGTACCGTGAATGGGTGCATGACGAAAATATGTTTCTTAATGTACCTCATGTAATAAAGAAAGTGACAGAGGACTATATAACTAGGAACAATTATCCGCTCAAATTTATCAGGAGGTATTTGCATCGTGTTCAAATTCCCGGCCATGCAGTCGCTGCAACAGAAATATATGAAATGTTCAAAGATTGGTTCAGGCGGGGATATCCAGGAAAGAAAGTGCACGATTTCGAAAATTTCACGAAAGAACTAAGTGATGAAGGGTATAAGAGCGACGAAAATGGTGCTATTTTGGACGCGTTCGTAAGCTACAACGGAGAAAATTGAAGCAAAATTTTTATATATCCAGTAGTATACATATGTTATCTACAAGGAGAGAACAGATGAGTAACGGAGAGGCAGACATCAGGCAGATAAGCTGGGTAACTCCTAGCAAATTTGATGCCGAGAAGATAAGCATTCAACCTGTAACATCAGGAGATTCGTACGAAAGGTTCAAAATATTGTACCAATACAGTGACAGTCCTGCGAGCATCAGGGACCTGGTTATTACAGTGCCTAGACTACCCGATGCTTATGTTACATGTAGGGGAGTTCAGAAGGACTTCTTCTCACGAGGTGATAATCGTATAGAAACAAACAGGTATGGTGCTCAGTTTACTTTGAGCGCTGATAATGAGTATCACATAGCTCTGTACAAAACATTTGAAGAAGTGATAAAGAAGGTTGAAGATTTGACAGGCACAACTGTCACGTTTCCCGCAAAAGACATGGAAACTTACTCTATACTTTACACGAACCTGATTCATGCCAACGATGGAAGAATGTTTTCGTCTGCTTATACAGCGGACGAACAGCTACACATTCTAGAAGTAAAGCAATCGATAGTCAGGCCTGCGTTCTTGCTTTCGACGCTCAAGAAATCAGCAACTGAAACGAAAATTCGCATACAGATTTCGCAAATGTTTGTCTATAAAGAAATCATGAATTTTCCTCTTGCTTATCGAGATTAGTTTAATTTTTAAAAATCAATCTACTCGGAAAATCCTGGTGTTTCTTCATTTTTGAGTTTATTGTTGTATGCTATCGTAATCTACCTCAAGACCAAATGATTGGGCAAATTTCGCATCCTTGATTGTAAGGGGAACCGCAGCATCGTCTGTCACCACCCTCACCACCTTGCCCGTGCTGTTGTCCTTGAGCGGATACCCGTTTGCTAACTTGACGTTCGTGGAATAAGAGTAGTTTTCATCCTCAGGGTGTTTAGCCCACACAATTTTATCAACTAATAAGCTGTTAATCTTTTTGCTAGCTGCAGTCATCGCATCGATTGGCTTGTCTTTTGCAGGTGCCTTGGGTGCTTTTGGCCTTGCAACAGGCTTCTTCCTGACCTTCAGACCAGTATCCAGGTACTTTTGAATAGTACCACTCGCAGACTCGAGGACTGTCGCCTCGTCTACTGCACCCTTTGTGATAAGATCATTTGCCAGATCGAATATCACAGTGTATACCAGGTTCCCTGTGGCTTCATTTGCTACTTTCACTAGACTCTCTTTGAAATCTTTATTATCCTCCATTATTAGCAATCGTGCGTTATTCGTTTGATAAAAATAAAAAAATCAATATGTTAGCGTGTTAAAATTGAAAAATGCTCACTAATGTCACAGTAGTGCATCTATGATCTAAAAATGATAACGTGGGATGAAATAAAGAGAGAGACAGAAGAAAGGGCGACAAAACTATGGGCAGATGAGGATGAACTAGAAATTACTCACTTGGACTCGGAAGAAGTTGTTTTTCCGAGTGAATCACCAGAGGAAACACAAGAAACAAAAACACTAGAAAGAGTTGCAAGTCCTCTGCATAAATCATTTGTTGCAGCTGTCCTAGGTGCAGATTACCCAGTAATAACGCATGATGCCTACAAAAACACACAAAAGAAAAACCCGGACAACTCGGAAGAAAACACAAGGTGTCCGAGTGAGTGTCCGAGTAATGTGCGAGTGAGTATCGGAGATCCTATTGGCATACGATCTATACAATCGATAATGATGTCAGCAACACAGATGAACTTAAGCCATTTTCATACTGCTGGTATGTTATCTTCATCTTCAATAGGACGTGTCCAGGTACCATCTGCTGCTGATGCCATGAACTCTAACTATACTAAAATTAATACGAGTATGAAGTTCACGCTGCAGAAAAAGACAAACAACTCGGAAGAAAACAATTTTCTTCCGAGTTATAAATTCGAACAGCTTAGATACCTCAGAAAAAACCTAGTAGGAGCTAGCTTAGGCCACTTCGTACGCAAAATTGAGAGTGATGTTACAGAGTTCCCTGATAGGGAAAATATATGGTACACTACTCTGCGTGATAGTAGGTTTGAATTGACCAACGTCAAAGGAATAGTAGTCCGAATTTACATAGACTATACTAAAATGCACAACCATGGTCTTACGTTAGAACACCTGGCACAGAAAATATTCGGCAACGACTGTCCGTGGAACGTTTCACCCGACTTTATGGGAATGATAGATATTTGGGCATCTGATAGCTACATATCTCAATGGCTGTCCAGGATAAAGCACAGAGTATGTGGTACGTCTGACATCCTTTCATGCGACTACTCGGAAAATACGAGTAGTTTTATCACCAGAGGTACAAACATACTAGCAGCGTGCAAAGTTCCGGGAATAGACAAGAGTACAATAGAGCTTAACAACGTTATCAGCGTAGAGAAACATTTCGGAATAGAAGCTGCTACAAAAATTTTAGCAGGGTTAACAGGAAATATAATAGTTTCGGACTTTATGGCTCGCACAGGAAAAGTGCTTCATTTTTCAAAATTTAGCAGTGAAGTGTACAGTAAAGGATTGCTGACATCTATGGGATTCGAAAGGCCTAAAGACGATATTAAAAGAGAAATAAGCACAAAACACGGAGTCACTGGTAGAGTGCGTGCAGAATCAGTATACGAGCACATCATTACTGGCAGGGATCCACCTCTAGGGTTTTCTGTATTTAATACTTAGCCAAACCACACCATGTATCTTTTATGTAATGTCCAAAACCTACTGTCGCCAACACATCGTCTATCTGAGTAGCCAGCTGTTTTCTCACGTAAAACATGCCGTCTATTTCGAGTCCTTCCTCTTCAAGTTCTGACAGCGTAGACATGCCGTTTTGATTTTCCGAGTAGTTAGCTTTTGTGAAAACGTACTCTAGCCTGGTGCCTGCAGGCACATCTACCCCTGTTTTTTTTGACAATCTCTTAGCCAACACTATATGCGGTTGGTTGACCTTGTAAGTACTCAGTTTTCGTCCTATAGACTTTGTCACAACTAGATCTGACAATTCGCACGCATTTTTTTGTAGCAGCTTTATTATCCTGTTATCAACATAGTCTGTAATATCTTCTGTTTTTCCTTTAGCAAATAACTTCATGACTCCTGAGTAAGTGTCTTTAGCGTATTTGCAATAATCCCTTCTGGCGTTCATCACACCTTTGTACGATACTTTCCCATCGCTGACAAGCACATACCTCTTTTTAGTCAATAGCATTATTTTTTCGCAATAACATTCGAACTTGAGAGCCATCGGTTCTGGGAGCGAAGCTGTCACGTCATTGCATATCTGTACGGCGAGTTCGACCACCTCACTTTTTGATTTTTCGTTGTGGCATAGCATACATGAGTCTGTATCGCCGTATATTACCTTTACAGGATAACTTTGTTCTATCTTTGTCACGATATCTGCCAATAGAAGTCTTCCTACTGTTGTGACAGATTCGGCACACGCAACGTGTCCAAAATACTTGCTGTTCTTGAACCCCATCATGCCATACACGGAGTTTGCACATATCTTCAGGGCATTTTGCCGTCTGTCAAACACTATATAATCAACAGACTCTGACATGCTTCCGTTTTCCAGCTTTTTCATATATTTCTTTACTGTTTTTCGTTCATCCAATATCTGCTTTATCATTCCAGGAAGTAATCCGACGGGTTCTTTCCTGAAGTAATGCGTTGTCTTGTCGTCGACAATTATCTCATGAATGTTACCTCTTCTAGTACAGGAAGAAGAATGTGGTAGAGTGCGTGCAGCCCAGCTGTTTTGTTTCAATGCAGTGTATGTTGATGGGCATATGTTGTATGCTATAATGATAGAAGGGTAAAGTGACTGAAAATCTACAATCGAACATCCTTCGTATACCCCCCTCTCTGGATCGAGAACATATGCGCCTTCATATTGTTTCCATTCTTCAGACTTCGTATAATGAGACTGAAGAATGATTCCCCTTGTCATACATTCTTTTACACACTGTGCGACTAGCTTCATCTGTTCTCCTCTGGTATAAATATCTTCTATTCCGCACATGGTTATTTTTGCTATTTCACATGAGTCAATCCACATATGCACTTTTTGAAATAGCTTCATAACAAGCACCGAATCCTGTACACAATACTTTGCAACAGTGCGTAGAGCATCTCTGTCCAGGCTTAAAAATGCACCTGTCATCTGTGCGTGTGGCATATCGTGCTTGCCTTCTCCAAGAAACTTATTAGATATGAAATCTAAGCTGTACTTATCCAACTTCATTCTTTTGAAGTACAAATACATATCTACGATCAGTCTACCGCCTATCACGAGCCTGTTATAGTTGTTGTGTCCGTACGCATCACTCGTCCAGTCCACCTTTATGAGATTTATGTTTCCTGCCAATCCTCTGGATACATCAGGAATTTCTGTGAGCCGCAACTGTAACCTTGACACCAAATAATGCAGATCAAAACCATATATGTTAAACCCTGTAATTATGGTAGGGTCTTCTTGTTTTACGAGCTCAAAGAATTTGATGATTAAGTCCGCCTCATCGATGCAGACAATATCGACTACACCCTCAATGTCCATATTGTTGTCGTAAGCATGCATTATAAAGCGACGAGCGGTGTCCTCTCTGTCATTCTCGAATAATACTACACTTATCATTTCTACAGTATCGTTTACCCTGTATGGTTGAGGCATCCCTGAATTCTCAGTACATTTTACTTCTATGTCAAAAGCCATGACCGTTGGATAGTTGTATGGCACTATATTGTCGCTTGGAAAAATGGAATCTATGTTAGCTTTTCCAGAATCGTGTTCGCCTTGTACATCTATCCACCCCACATAACTAAGGTTTCTTTGAGACAAGAAAACAGCTATTTGTGGTATCGATTCTTCCGCCATATGAACTTTCATATAATTCTTTCTGGCTTCAACTACGAATGTATCCATCTGCTTTATATTTTCAAAGTACAATTGGTAATATGGCAAAAGAGCTGATATATCTCTGGATGATCCCATCTTTTTGTATTCAGTCTTGACTGGATTGACAGTGGAAAAGTTTATATACTCGTCCGATTGCATATTTCCATTTTTGCTTTCTACATAGCATGAGGGGTGGAACCCATGTACTGTAAGTAGGCGATATTGTCCCTCAGTATCCAGACAATGACCATACACCCTGTAACCGGTGTAGAACCAATTGTATACGAAATAGCACTCTGACGAACTTCTGTCACTCTCCAACGTTGTTAGAGAGTAGTATTTGTTCATACTTTTTTTAGTACGTTAACAAGTTACTTTTGTAAAACACCTACTTTTCCTAAAATTAGTTTCAATAATTGATTACTTCTGGTTGTAATTTCATTGTTCAATATATACTATATCATAGGCGGACTGGACTGGACTCAATGTCACAACTAAAAACAGGGATGGACGCCCTAATGGCTATGAACAAAACAATCGAAGAAGAAAACTTGGAACATCCGCCGAACACAAAAGTAGTCAAACTGCGGTTCACGCATAAGCAGTATCAAACGTTCAGGGACGCGTGTAAAATGTTTGAAATAGTGTCTAGCCATCCAGACTTCAACAGTCTTGTAAGTAAGGCGTTTGAAGCAGACATCAAAATACCTACGATAGCTAAGCAGATCGTTACGCCTATAGTAGAGGCACCGTTGCACATCCCCATGAAGTTGCCTCGCAAAGGAAATCTAAACCCGTCAAACCGCAAAGAAAGCTACTTTACAGCAGCTGTTCCAGTCAATGATAAGGTTCTCAAGCTTTATTCCAAAGTAGCAAACGAGGTTGCAGACACGCTGCGGTACGATCTGAAAGAAGGGAAAAATACTTGTATCACTGACGTCAGGGTCATGCTGAGCAAGTATTTTTCATCAACGAACCTGAAAAACGAACAAGGAACCGTAGTAGACGACTTTCTGTTTGAGCTGACTCCGGGGTCCCTGAACAACAACAAAGATCGGATGTTTAACGTCGACGGTCAATGGCTCATCCCAAAAGGTGACACTAAGGTTGTGACGGGTATAATTAACGAAGTAACTTTCGACAAATTCTGATTACTCGTGTATTTTCTTCTCAGAGTTTTTAAAAGTTATTTATTTTATTTCGTCCGAGTGTATACAAACATAGTATACATTGATGACAACTTTCGTTCGTCCCTTGTCATGAAACTGTCTTCATTCAGAAATTCCTCTGTTACCTTTGTCATTCCACATGAATTTTCCATCATTCTTCTGAAGGCTATCGGATTTACAGGTGTTTCATCTATGTTCAATATCCTGGTACCGTGTATTGATATGTTGTAGTAGTTAGTGTACTTTCTTATGGTAAAACATTCACTGTCGTATTCTTCAGGTTCCGTCATGGCTATTGCCAGCAACCTGCATTTTTTTGAACCTTTCTCTTTTACCACATTCTGCAGCTTTGACCAATCTTCTGGATGCCATTGGTTCATGCAAAAGAATAACGTAAATATATCTATTTTCTCCGTGATTTGAGATATATCTAGATCTCGAAGCGGAACGTTTATCACTTTTATTTTTTCGTACTCGGACGAAATTCCTTCCGAGTCATCTTTCATCCTCGAAAGCATCTCTTCTGTAGCCTCTTTAGACGGTTCGACGCAAAACACATGAGATGCACGTTTCCATTTGTTCAGATCTCCGCCCTGTCCTGTCCCTACATCCAGTATTTTTGCACCTTTATCGTTAGCTCTTATAATCATCTGTTTTTTTACCTTGTTATGATACTTTCTCATAAGGTAGAAGCCTCTGCCTGAAAACAACGTACCAGGAACAGAAGAATACATGTTTTTTTGTACTATGCTCCAGCTGTTTCCCTGAGGTTTGTCCGGCCTATATCTGATCAGCGAAAGTGCATTTGATTCATTGTCATATGATAGCTCCCATACACCAGCTTTTACTATCTCTGAAGCTCTGTGTTGTTTTCCGAGTGATAAAGCTGCGATATCGCTTTCAAGGACAAACATCGGGTTCTCTATATGTATATCAACGCGTATACTGTCACATGTGTATGCATATATCGCACCTACTCTGACCGGTTCTCCGAGTACAATTTCAGCTGATAGTTCCAGATCGATCGTGCTGTGTGATTTCCATTTGTAAACTGGATCTATGTAATTTCGTCTTTTGTCTACAAATATAAGACCATCCATATCATATGAATAAAACTCTTCATATAATGATTTTAGCGAATCAAAAGAATCAAACTTTCTGTAAGGCTTAGCGTATATTTTTAGACCTTTAAGACAACAACACACTCGGACAGCTTCTGTCTGAGTATTGTTTTCTAAGTCACTTACTAGCTCTTCTACTTTTTGTTGCCTTTCAAGAAACGTAGCATTGCCGTAGTATTTGCCGTCATATACAGCTATATCAAATACATAGTAACTATTTGTAGTCTTCACGTATTCACAGTCCAGTATAATGGTATCTAAATATTCTATTTCATAGTGTGCTGTTTCTAGCTGTTTTACATCTTTCATGATTCCCAACGTATATACCCTACCATTAGCCAAGATTATAAATTTCCTTACACCATCCACTTTTGGAGTGACAGCCCACATATCCATATTTTTACTTATATCTGATAGTGTGTTTATAGTCATCGTTTCTGGTTTTTGGTATGACATCTTTTCTATACAAAAAGGCCCATAGGGCGTGTTTGCTATGTGCATTACCGTTTTCCAATCGTAAAAGCTCACTCCAACATAAGTTTGATATTGTTCTACTCCATTCATAATATTGCATACACGACGTACTACGACCATCATAGCTTTTATATTGAACTTTCTGGGGTTACATACCTCTATTTCTACACGAGGTAATTCGGAAAAAGACACACCAAGTATGTTTTCGATTATATCTACGTAATGACCTTCTATTACAGCCCTTTGTCTACGAACTTTGATCGGATCTGCATGGCGAATTGTCTGTATCATAGACGGTACAGGTGTTTCTATGCTCACGTGTACTGTACACCACATGTCATTAAAATCTTCTTTGGCTATAGACGACTTGCATATTAAACTCTCATTTGGGGTATTTTCGCTGTCATAAACACGTTGCCTGTACGTACATTTTCTGTGAGTTTTAGATATTTTCTTTTTTTCTGTATAAATAGATTGTTCCCATTGTATGTCACAATGAAGCAGTGAATTTATAGACTCTGCAGTTATTATCTGCTTTTTTAACCTTGCTTCTACTTCTACCTCACTCGGATATTGACAATGTTTCAGCAAATTGGCGACTGTTTGATTCATACTCGGACACTTGTGTCCGAGTAATATAATTGAATCCAATTTTAGAAATTCGTGGTCGGATACGATTAAATCATGGATAAATACCCCTCTATAGAGGATGAAAATTTTCAATTTAAGATAGCCCAACGATTAGAATTTAGAAACCTCGATAATGTAGATGGCCTATATCCCCACCAAGAATTTGTAAGAAGATTCATGTCTCCTTACACACCATACGACTCTTTAATCATGTATCATTCTCTGGGATCTGGCAAATCTATTGCATGCATAGCAGTTGCTGTAGATCACTATCTTCACGACGGAAAAAAGTGCATCATAGTTACCAAAGGTGATTCAGGAACTGAAAATTTTGCAAGACAAATACAAATGTATCATAAAATGTCCTGCAGAAATAACGAATGGGATATGTCTATGTTCTCTTTCATGCATTACATATCAATGTCAAATCAGGTCAGCAACTTACTGGACGAAGACGTAAAAAATGCATTCGGGTCAAGTGTAATCGTGTTAGACGAAGTTCACAATGTAAGATATCTGCGAAAAGAAACAGAAAAAAGTGTGTACGGTTCTATAATCAGATTGCTCCGACTGTGCAGTAATTTGAAGATAATCATCGCTACTGCCACTCCAATGACAGATAGTCCAGAACAAATACAGTCTTTGCTCGGCATTTGTAATTATGCTAGGAGTGATGCACATAAGTGGTCTATGAACGGTATAATATCTTACAATTCTACCATACTCCATAGGCCCGAGTCCACTGAGGTCGGAACCGAAGAGTTTATTCCTGGAATACGTGTTTACCCATCGTATATGACCAGTCATCAAGAAATAGCATACAGAAAAGAAAATGGTGTGCAGCCTCCGGATGATATATACAGGAAGTTGACCCATATATCCCTGTTCTGCTTCGAAGACGGTATATACGGTCGTGACATAATGCAAACAAAGATGACTAAAACTAAAATGAAAACTATGATAACATCCATGTCAACGAAGCAAACCAAAGAAATAAAATACGTAAAGTACAGCATATTACCCCAGTATGCACATATGTTAACAGGAAACAATCTGAGAAACTCCAGTTGTAAGTACAGCAAAGTTATAGAAGATTTAGCTATGAACAAACGTGGAAATACTTTCATATTTTTAGAAGAAGTAAAAGGGTCCGGACTCCTATTACTTGCATCTGTACTCGAGCAGCACGGGTATGAATTGTATCTGGGCCAAGACCTGGATAATATAACAAAGAAAAAACGATATACGATGTGCGTAGGCAGCTCTGATATATGTCCCAACAATACAGACCGACTAGACGGCTTCAACAGCGACATAAACAAAAATGGCGATTACGTATCAGTATTACTAGGAAGCAAAGTAATAGGAGAGTCTATCACTCTTAAGAACGTGAGACAATTCTATTGCATCACACCACACTGGAATGACTCCACTGTCGACCAAGCCATAGGCCGCGTAGTTCGTAACGGTTCTCATTCTGCACTCGAAGAAAACAAGAGGAATGTAAACATATATATCCACGCTGCGATATTCCCTGACGATCCTAAAAGTAGCGTCGATATAAAGAAATTAGCCAGATGTAAAGAAAAAGAACGAGACATACAGACGGTAGCAGAACGTATGAAAAATTTTGCAGTTGACAGGTACAAGGATGATCCAAACTTGCCTGTCACTCACGTAAATAATTTCGCAGCTGCGTATTTGCATCATCATATGGATAGCTTAGTGTGTATAATTAATAATTTCTTTAACTACTCTCGTTCTTCTTCTGTTAGCATTTTATCTTTGTCCAAAACGCTTGACATTGATCATGTCATGTGTCAGGAAGCTATATGCAGAATTATATCATCAAACACTGCAATGATATACAACGACTCTGAAATAAAAAACAACTCTGACACCACTCGGACAGAAGTTGTCCGAGTGGGTTGTTTTCCTAGTTCGAGTAGATACTATTTTTTGCGTGCATATGGTGACAATGTTTTTACTGTTGAAGACCCATCTTTGCCATTCGTATCTATGCCAGAGATACAAAGAGATATACTCGGAGAAAGACACTACTCAGAAAATAACACATGTGTGTCTTATGAACCTGAATCTTTTACAAATGTACTGGATATAACCAATATTGATATACACGTTTTCAGGTACATGCCGGTAAAACAGAAAGCATCTTTTGTAGAAAAATGCATACTTAATAACCAGCAAGAAATCCTCAACGAATGGTATTTGGATACTTTATATGCTCACATTGACATCGACAATGAAAATGAAAACACTCCTAGTGCTAATATATTTCATTTGTTGTTGTACAGAGATCTTGACAGTTCTTACACGAGTTCAAACCCAGTTCCCAAAAAGCCCATGGGGAAAACAAGAATGTTAGTGCATTCAAACTACTCTCCGACAACGTTGCAGAGTGACAGAATTTCGTCCGAGTATAATTCTGGATATTCCTGGGTCACAATAACTGACCTTACATTCGAACAACGTGTATTAGATGAGTACAGAATACTTGCACAGCGTCTGATAAGTTACTATGACGAACATTTTTCAATATACGGTATGATATCTACCATTGATGGAGATATGCGTCTCCGTCTACGAGATGAAGAAAACGTAGAAAAATCATCGATCGATAATAGGTATGTAAGACGAGGAAAGAATATGAGATCTATAAAGAAAGAATATTTATTCAAAATATTGAATTTGTTAGACTCTGACGCCTCCGAGTATATTGAAGACGTAAGAAACTTCTCAATAAATGAAATGGCACAACGTATCGACGACGCGCTTGTAAGGGAAAAGTTATACATAGTAATATAAATAAATGGAAGCTGCATTTGATAGGCTGACATCTGTTCAGAAAGATAATATCAACAAGTATATGTTCGAAGTCGCGTACAAGTGTGTCGTAAAATCAG
>Ga0116227_10005907_pt1 | contig 25274 bp, 19 predicted proteins | sample S1TSphgellanicum_FD_89693 | JGI IMG/M metagenome (GOLD analysis project Ga0116227, IMG submission 89693) | Host-associated microbial communities from peat moss isolated from Minnesota, USA - S1T2_Fb - Sphagnum magellanicum MG | ecosystem: Host-associated > Plants > Peat moss > Unclassified... | reverse complement strand
GATGTCACTGTCATATTCATAGCCATAAAACTGTACCAATGGCTGGCCTACCTTTGCCAGGAAATAATTCAATCTTTTAGGATCGCCGATACTAATGATCGAACTGCTGTTGCCCAATGCTTTGACCGTGTTTTTATTGGTTGCACCGTTGGCGCTTAAACTCCATTTCAAATCTTCCTTATCGATGATTTTAGCACTCAATTCAAATTCTAAACCTTGGTTCTGTACTTCACCGATGTTGGTCCATACGCCATTGCTACCCGTAATGGTATTGATGGGCAGAAAAAATAGCAGGTCTTCGGTGGTCGAGCGGTAAGCATCGACAGTCAGGGTAAACCTGTTTTTAAAGAAGGCCATGTCTATACCTCCGTTAAAGCTGAAACTGCGTTCCCAGCCCAGATCGGGGTTGTCGTAAAAACTGGAGTTAAAGCCCAGACTTGTTCCATCGCCCAGTATGGCACCTACGGGACTTACATTGGCAAATGCACGGTAGTTACCAATGTTGTTGTTGCCGGTAGCCCCATAACTGGCCCTGATTTTTAAATCATTGACAAGGGCTTCCTGCGGATAGAAAGCTTCGTTGCTTACTCTCCAGCCAATTGATGCCGAAGGAAAATAACCCCAGCGGTTATCTGCACCAAATCTGGAACTGCCATCCCAGCGGGATCCTACAGAGATCAGGTACCTGTTATCATAAGCATAATTTGCCCGGAACAGTACCGATGCCAAAGCACTTTTTTCTTGTGTGGAAGTCAAGGCACTTAAGGTTCCGGCGTTTAAAGTTGGGATGTTATCTGTGGCAAAATTGGTCGCTGCAGAACTGCTGCTGCTGATTTTGGTGCTTTGCGCGGTGAATCCGGCAATGACACTCAGGTCGTGTTTGTTAAATGACCTGGTGTAATTTAAAATGTTTTCATTTAAAAGGTCGATCGTTTCGGTATTGGCCAGGGTAGCTTTGGTTGAAGCTTGGGCCACTGCGGCGCCTTGAAGAAAAGGATCTCGGGTTGCCCATGATTTTTGGAAAAACTCGTTTCTGGAATTGCTGATGAATGCACCACCTGATACTTTTAAAGAAAGATAGTCGGAGAAATTGTATTGAACATTGGCATTGGCCAGTGTTTTTGAAATAAAGGTGGCATTGTCAATGCCATATAAATTGGTATAGCCATTGTTATTGGCTGTCGCTGATAAATTGATGCCTTTATACCGGGTGTTTGTCGCCGGGTCAAATGCCCTTTGGTGCACAATGTTGCCAACAGGAAGTCCGGTCGCGTCAGAGATACTTTGTGTGGCATATAATGGAAGCCAGGTCGCAAATCCTCTTAACAGATCGTGGACTTTATAGACCGGTGCATTTTGTTTGGTATAAGAAGGGGTCAAGCTAATGCCAATTTTCCATTTTTTATTTGGGGTAATGTCCAGATTGGCCTGACCACCATAACGTTTGTAATCATTGGTTACAATCACCCCTTTATCAAACAAGGCTTCTCCGGATACGTAATATTTAACCGTATTGCTACCGCCACTTACATTCACTTGGGCATTGGAAAAGCTTCCGTGTCTGAATACAATGTCCTGGGGATCGGTAGGTACATCAAATTGCTGTGCTGCCAGGATCTCTGCTGACAATACTCCATTGTTCACCGATTTGACATGCTCAGACCATTGGGATAGGGTAGGGAAGTCTAATCTCCGGTAAACATCTTTAAAACCAGCGGAGGTATTCAGGCCAACTACTGTTTTTCCATTTTTACCAGATTTAGAGGTGATGAGGATTACCCCGTTGGCACCTCTTGAACCGTAGATGGCTGCCGAGGCCGCGTCTTTTAACACTTCAATGCTTTCGACATTGTTCATGTCGACGGCCGAGAGGTCGGTAGGTACCGGATAGCCATCAATGACAATTAAGGGATTGGTACCTGCGGTAATGGATGCTGCACCGCGGATTTTGATGACAGGCGCCGCGCCTGCAGTTGCATCTGTGGTTTGTATTTGTACGCCGGCCAGTTTACCAGCCAGGGCCTGATCAGCCCTTGATACCGGAATTTGGTTGAGGTTGTCATTGGTCAATTTGGCAACCGCACCTGTTACTGAAGATTTTTTCTGCGTACCGTATCCAATAACCACTACAGTGTTCATGGTGTTTTCTAAGGCAGCAAGCGTAATGTTGATGGTCTCTGCTTTATTGATCAGGTAAGTTTTTTGTTGATAGCCAACATAATTGATGACTAATGTTTTTCCGGTTTCTGCGTTGATGGAAAAGCTTCCTTTCTCGTCTGTAACGGTTCCCAGTTTGGTATCCTGAACGGTAATTGATGCACCGGGCAGCACGCCGCCCTGCTCATCTTTTACAATACCTTGAATCATTACTTTGGTTTGAGAAAACGCGGGTTTAAAAATCAGAAAACAGGAAAATACAATGAGGAGTACACTCCGTAAGTAAACTTTCGAATTCATATTTGTACGATTTATATTTGGTTTTTGTCGGTGATTGTCACTTCAGCTATTCATTTGAACTGAAGCGTGGCGCTTTTTCTTTCCAGAGTAAAGCAGGTATTGTAACCTGCAGGGAATACCTGGAATCCCTGCAGGTTGTATTTTTTGTTAGGAGAAGTTTAGACCACCATTGATGTCTATATTTGTTCCGGTGATGTAACTGGATTCGTCAGAGGCCAGGTAAACAATCAGATCAGCCACTTCCGAAGCCTGACCTTCGCGTTTCAGCAAAGTTGCATTGGCTACGTTTACACGTACTTCGGGTTTGCTGAAAGTATCGTGGAAGGTGGTCGCGATCATCCCAGGCAATACTGCATTGACACGAATGTTTTTAGGACCGAGCTCTTTGGCTAAAGAACGGGTGTAAGTCATCACACCACCCTTGGCCGCTGCATATGCGCTTGCGCCGGGACCACCACCGTCACGTCCGGCTAAGGAAGACAGGTTGATGATCGAGCCTCCGGAAGTCATGTGCTGAATCACTGCCTTACTTGCCAGGTAAACGCTTTTTAAATTGAGGTCCATCACCGTATCCCAAAATGCTTCATCCAATTCTAAGGTTGGTTTTCTAGCCACCATACCACCAGCAACGTTAACCAGGATATCGATCTGGTCACCAAAAGCTTTGCGGCTTTCTTCAACAAGTTGGGCAACATCTGCCGATTTGGTCACATCTCCTTTGACAATAATGGCTTCGCCACCTGCAGCTTCAATCTGTTGTAGGGTTTCATTGGCATTGTCCACATTGCTCAGGTAATTGATCACAACTTTGGCACCTTGTGCAGCCAGTTGTAAAGAAACTGCTCTGCCTATATCTCTGGAACCACCGGTTACAATTGCTACTTTGTTTTTTAAACGCATGTTCATAAGTATTAAGAATTTATTTTTTTAGAGGTTATGTATTTGATACAAATCCAGGTAATTGGTACCAGCACTGCGGCCAGTACAAAAAAGGATACGTAACTGGTTTTTGTCAGCACAGGTACGGCCCAGGTGGTTAATAAAGTACCTGCTACAGCGGCGGTACCACCCATGCCGGCCACTGTGCCCACATTTTTACCATGGAAATAATCGCTTGGTAAGGTTTGTATATTCCCGATCAGGAACTGAAAGCCAAATAAGGTTAGCCCAATCAATACCATGGCCAGGGTTGGATGATCTTTCAGGGTATCGAGTTTGTAAACAATGGCCACCAGGGATAGGAGCATGATTGCACATCCCAATGCTACCGAGTTCTTTCTCGCTTTAACTGCGGGTACGCCATTTTTGATTTGCATGGAGGAGTGATAACCACCCAATAAACTGCCGATGGCTGCAAAAAGATAGGGTAGCCAGGTAAAAGCACCGATCTGTTTGATGTCGAAAAAGAATTGTTCTTTTAAAAAGGTAGGCAGCCAGGTGACAAATAACCACCATACCGGGTCGATAAAGAACCTGCCCATAATGATGCCCCAGGTATTTCTAAAGCGAAGCAGTTCTTTCCAACTCAATACAGGAGCTACTTCTACATTGCTTTCTGCACCAGGTTCGGTATCCAGGATGTGATTGCGCTCTTCTTCTGTCAGCCAGGGGTGTTTTTCTGGCGCCGCTTTATTGACAATTAACCAGGGAATTACCCAGATCAATCCAAGAACGGCAATCAATACAAAGGTCATTTTCCAACCGAATGCAATGTACAGTAAGGCAATGATAGGTGCTGAAATTACAGATCCCAAAGAAGCACCAGCGCCGAATATACCCTGAGCGATCGCCCGTTCTTTTGCCGGAAACCACTCTGCATTACTTTTAGTTGCACCCGGCCAATTGCCTGCCTCGCTAAAGCCCAGCATAAAGCGAAACAGGTTGAAAGACATCAATGATCTGGCAAAGGAATGTAAAGCAATTGAAATGCTCCAGCCGATGATCGAAATGGTCATGCCCAATCTGGTACCTACTGCATCCATCAGTTTACCGGTAAAGGTTTGCCCCAGCGCATAAGCAATCATGAAGAATGTGGTAATCAAGGCCAATGCGTTTTTATTATCTACATCGGCGATGCCAAATTCTTTATAGATGTAAGGCCACATAATGTTGATCGCACTTCTGTCTATATAATTGATTACGGTAGCAAAAGCTATCAGCGCAATAATATACCATCTTAATCCTCTTACCTTCATTAGATTTTTTTGTTATTTATATACCAATCCCCTTTAAAAAGGCCATTATACGTGCGTTCATCTCTCTGTTGTCTTCCGGACTAAACTTACCGTGGTCGCCGCCTTTAACGGTCATGAATTCATTTTTTATCCCAAGTTCATCAAGTTTGGCTTTAAGCGCCACCGATTGTTCGTAGGGTACGATCGGATCTGCATCTCCGTGTACGATGAAGGTTGGGGGACTGCTCTTTTTAACCTGGTACAAAGGGGAAACTGATTTTGCAAAATTCTGATCTTTAGCTTTGTCTCCCAACCAGCTGGTTGCTGACTTGCTGGTTTTGTGTATACCGTAACCCCAGTCCCAAACATCAGTAATGCCGTATTTGTCAATGATTGCAGCAACTTTAATGTTTTCGGTGCCTTTGCAATTGGTGTCAAAGATGTGGTCATTTTCCAATAAGCCACCCATCAATGCCAGGTGCGCACCTGCAGAACTGCCCATAATCACGATTTTATCGGTGTTGATGTTCAGTTGTTTTGCATTTTTAATGAGGTAGATTAAAGCACATCTGGTGTCTTCTACAGCGGCAGGGGCGGTAGCGGCTCCGGTTAAGCGGTATTCAATATTGGCTACTGCGTAGCCTTTTTTAAAGAAGTTGCTAAATCCGGTTTGAGATTCTTTGGTGCCTTTGTTCCAGCCACCGCCATGGATATTGATGACCAATGGTGTTGGCGTTTTACTGGCTGGCGGCAGGTATAAATCTAATTTGCCTTCCCATCCGTTTACCGTAGTATAAGTTACATTAAGTTGTTCGGTGAAGCCCTCCGGATACGTTACTTTCTTAATTTCCTGGGCAATACTTTGCTGCCCCGCCCAAACCAGGCAGATCATTAGAAAAAAATGTTTCATATTTTAGTTTATATTAAGTTTAACTGGTTAAAAAATCTTCGCGATGCGGACTAAATACATCAATTAATATTCCGGGTTCCAGGCATACACAACCATGCATCACATGTGGCGGTGCATAAAAGCCATCACCTTTTTTAAGCATTTTCTTTTCCTCACCAATGGTCATTTCAAAAAGTCCGCTTTCTACATAAGTAACCTGTGCGTGGTAATGCTGGTGAAGCACACCAACTGCTTCAGCCTCAAACCTGGCCTTAACCAGCATGATCTGATCGTCATAACCGAAGATTTGTCTGGAAACTCCATTGCCTAAATCTTGCCATTGGGTATCTGCTGCTATCTGAAATAAACTGCTCTGTAACATAGCTCTTAATTTAATTGTACGAATTGGGACTTGTTGTTATAATTGATCTGATAGTTATATACTTTATTTTTGACCTTGAAGGATACCGTAACCTGACTGGCAGAGGAGCTGATGAGTTTCAGCTCAGATACCACGCTTGAAGCACCTGTAGTGGTTTCATTTACAGAATTCACTTTTCCATGGGCCTCTGTGATGCTGAAAAATGTTTGTTTTGCCGCATTGGGCTGAGTCAACATAAAGGCCTTGCTTTCCAGTAAATTTAAATCCGGGTCATTTGCACCGAGTGAGAGCAATTTGACCTGCAAAGCGGAGTCGGCAACAAAATGCGTGGTGTAAAAGCGCTTGTTGTTCAATACCGTAACGTAGCCACCCTCATTTCCAGTGGGCTCCACAGCATTTAACCAAATGTGCTCATACCCATATTTAGTGCCCAATGGTTTCAAATTGCTGCTTTCTGCCTTAGGTTTAAAAGAAGAATCTACAATGTGGCCTTTGTACCAGAATGGCAGGTCGTACTGGTGTTTCTTAGCCGAACTGGCCTGAAATACATCGACCAATAGTGGCTTATCTAGCTCTTTTACTTTAATTAATGCCGTGGTCCGGGTCATTTCAACGCCCGGGTATGCACTGTTCTCTCGGGCACTGATCACCTGGATGGTGTTGTCGTTTTTGAAATATAAGATATCCGGGTGCTTGAGTTGTGCCGCATCTGCATTGGCTTTAAAGTTAGAAGTTTCATCTACCACCAGTGTATTGTGTGCAACGGTTTGTTTTGCCCATGTTTTATTCTCTGGTAAATAATCTCCTCCTTTTTTAGCTTCAATATTGATGAACCTGGCTGCACCATAATCTGGAAATACTTCCACACCATTGTCGTAATAAAGGATGTTTAAGCGGTCGAAATGACCATGCCCCATCCCTTGAGATGCCGCTTTAAGCAATAAACATTGTTGGTCTTCATTGCTGCCGTATCTCAGTATGCCCAGGCCACCTTCGTCACCTTTTGCTCCGTCGTTGATGAGCTGCGGTAAGTAAGCAAAAGGCTTCGCTTTTCCTGCAGCCAGATCGGCAGCTACTTTGAGGCCTGCGTCAGATACAATAACCTCATTTTGTTTTTTGGCAACATCTAACAATTCCGGCTGGGCCTGGATATCGGCATAAGCGATGTCTACGCCATATACCAATTCGGCAGATTCATAGGTTTTATCCTTAATGGCATCGTTGAAGGGGAAAAAGGCGCCATCGGTATAAGTCAATTGCAAGCAGGTGGCGATGGCTTTAGACAACAATTGTTTGCGGTATTCAAATATTTTGAGTTCCGGCTGATAGTTATTGATCGCCTTGGCGAAAATAACGAATGGCAATAAAGCATAACGCTGATAATATGGGCCTTCGGTATAGTAACCATCCGGAGAAAACAATTGGTCTATTTGCGCCAGGTAGCCGGTCTTCCCATCTTTATTAGATCCTTTGATGGCCATTTGAACATACTCGGGTTTGTTCAAAACATAACCGGTCATACCCACAGCAGCAATATCCCAGGTGCCATGGTTGTGGATTTTATCAAAGGTTTCTTTACAATCAAGGGTAAAAAACTTCAGCGTGGGCATAAACAAATGGTCTTCAATGGTTTTTCTGTCCTTTGCGGGAATGGCATCGAAGGCCAGATCATAACCCTGGATGGTATATACCTGCCAAACGAAATCATTTAAGCTTTGCCAGAAGATTTTTCCACCCTGATGGCCTTCCTTGCGTTTAGGGTGCAGTGGCCATTTTTCATAGTCGGCTGCGTACTTCAGTAATAGATTGCCTACATAAGCCGCATATTTTTTATCACCGGTTATTTGATACGCAACACCACAGTTTAAGATGTTGAGGTAATTCTTCTTGTGTTGTTCATGGCTTGCGCCACCACCACCGTCTTTAGGCAGGGGCACACTCATTTCAGTAAGCAATGCTTTATCCGCATCAGCCTGTATCTTTTTATAGGATTTTTTAAGTAATGGGTATTCTTGTATGCCTTTTCTTACCGCACTTATATTGGCCTTGGTCAACATCAAAGAGGGGTGGACCTGCGCGGTTAAGGCAGCAGGAAAACTTAGGCAAAAGAAGTACAGTACCAGCTTTTTCAGATAGTTCATAATTTGAATAAAAAGGGTTATAAAAGAAAAATATCTATATAATCAGCAATTGTTTTTAGTTCGACGATTGATTAATTATGGTTTGCGCATCGTATCCAGCCTTACTAATCTGGAACATGTCATTTAAATGCGCAGCAACGGCATTCTCGGCGGCATCAATATCCTTGTCCTCAATAGCCTTTAAAATTAACCGGTGTTCTGGTATGGCTACTTTTCCTCTGTTCTCGCCGCAAATTTTATTTTCTACAATATTTTTAATCAAATCTGGAATCAGGATAAGAATCATGGATTCAATGACCGAGTTTTTAGATGCTTTTGCAATCTTGATATGGAAAATCATATCTTCTTCCACTGCATCTTGTCCACTGTTGATTTTATTCTCATAATCGATCATCGCCTCGCGGATGTTTTTCAGATCCTCTTCAGTTCTTCTTTCTGCAGCTAATTTTACAGCATCCAGTTCCAGGTAATAACGGGCTTCTAATAGCGCATTAAAATCCTGCTTGTTGAATTTAATCACATCGGTGATGATGTTGTCCATAACTTTGATGCTCAGCCCAGCTACATAGGTGCCGCTTTGAGGATTGGTTTTCAATAAACCATAGAATTCAAGTTTCAATATCGCCTCACGTACATAACTACGACCAACACCAAATTTCTCTGCTAAGATCCGTTCTGCTGGTAATCTGTCGCCCGGTTGTAATTGACCTGAAGTAATCAGTTGCTTCAGTTGCCCGATGATCTTGTCTGCAGGAGATTCAACTTCAATAGATTTAATGGTCTCTATAAATGATTTCATACAAATAATTTGGTTAACCAATAATTGGTTTACCAAATATAGAGATTAATTTGAGGAAACAAAATAAAAAATAAGCGTTCTTTTCAAAGACTGGAATCTTTTGCCCTGAAGAAGGACAAAATTTCCTATGTCTTTTCTAAGAAGCTGATTTTTTTCCGGGATTTATTAACCGTGCAGGGGGGAAGAGGCAGGCGCCCTGCATGGCCACCCAGTTGGCCAAAATTCAGTGTCTGGAAGAGGACATAGGAACCGCGAAGCGCTCTTGAAGGCTAAAATCAATAGAAGCTACTGAAAAAAAATTGCCCTTTTAGCGCAGCGGGCATAAGATTCCAGTCCAAAATAGCTTACTTAATTTTATTTTTTAAAATGGTTTAATAGTTATTAATATTATTATATATCTTAGCTATAAAAAAATCTTAGCTTTAACTAACTAATTAACCAAACCAACCAATGAGCAATCTTGTAAAAGAGAAAACCGCGCTAGCCTATTTGTTTAGTGCACCTGTTATTGTAGCCTCCTTAGGCTACTTCGTAGATATTTATGACCTTTTACTGTTTGGGATTGTACGTATTCCAAGTTTAACAGAACTGGGGCTTGACGAGGCGGCGCGATCCATTGAGGGGGCAAGCATATTGAACTGGCAAATGACTGGTTTATTGTTAGGTGGTATATTATGGGGGGTATTGGGTGACAAAAAGGGACGCTTATCTGTTTTGTTCGGTTCTATCATTACCTATTCGATTGCCAATTTTGCTTGTGGTTTTGTACATGATGTAGCGGTATATAAAATATTGCGTTTTATAGCGGGAATTGGTTTAGCAGGTGAACTGGGCGCGGGGATCACCCTGGTTTCGGAGAGTTTACCAAAAAAATTAAGAGCCATCGGTACCTCGGTAGTGGCTGGCGTAGGTTTATTGGGTGCGGTTGTGGGTTATTTCACCGTAGAATTATTCAGTTGGAGAAATGCCTATTTTATAGGTGGGGGCATGGGAATCGCTTTGCTTTTACTTCGCATTGGTGTTTTTGAATCGGGGATGTTCAATGCCATGAAAGAAAAACATCAAGTGAGTAAGGGTAATTTTCTGGCCTTTTTTACCAAGAAAAGTCGGTTGACTTTATACTTGAAATGTATTGGTATGGGTTTACCCACTTGGTATGTGATTGGAATTCTGGCGACTTTTAGCAATGAGTTTGGTAAAGCATTGCACATTGAAGAAGCGATTAAACCCGGACTGGCCGTAATGTGGTGCTATGTAGGTTTGGCTTGTGGCGACCTCGTGAGTGGTTTGATCAGTTATTGGCTGGAGTCAAGACGCAGGGCTGTGGCCTACCTCATGATATTTACCGCAATAGGTACGGTGATCTATTTATACGGTGGGATAACTACGGCTACTGGGTTATACGCCATGTGTCTCTGGGTGGGCTTTGGTATTGGCTATTGGGCCATGTTTGTAACCATTGGCGCCGAGCAGTTTGGAACCAATGTGCGGGCAACTGCAGCTACGACCATTCCAAATATGGTGAGGGGAACAGTGGTTTTAATGACTACCATATATACTACGTTGAAGCCCCATGTGTTGGAGCTTAACGCAGCTGGTATTGTAGGTTTGTTGTGTTTCGGAATAGGTTTCTATTGTGTGAAAACCATTCCAGAAACACATCATAAAGATCTTGATTTTATTGAGGAAGTTTAGTCCAGTATAAACACAGTCATTCCTTTCGGGCCATGTGCACCAAGTACCAGGGATTGTTCAATGTCGGCCGTTTTCGAAGGGCCGGCAATGAATGTCCCAAAGCCGTAAACCGAATCCGCTATGTTGACGTAAGCGTCATGTAGGGTTTCAACAATGTCTTTGGCGTTAATCACTACCGCCAGTTGCTGACAAATGAAGGGTACTGCGCGTTGATGCATTAGGTCTTCTGTGATCCATAAAGCCGCATTTTCTGCTACACCAAAATGAGCCCTGATGATTGCCAGATCCACATTCTCATAGCTGTGGGGATCCAGGTTTTCCCAACCTTGCTCGCTTACAGCTGACAATTCTGCAAGTGTTGATACAATACGCTGATCGGGAAAATGTGTTTTGATATAGTCCTGGATGCCCTGGTAATCCAGAACATTGACAGCCAATCCACCGATATTGCTTAGAATGGTTTTAAAGTTCTCAATCGGATTGTCGTAGTGTGTAACGGTAACCAGGTCTGCCGGCAGGGGACTTAACTCTGGTTGATTTTGCAATATTCTAGCTAATATTTCTGCTCTGCTGTTAGTCATTTTTTACATTTTTATTGTACCACTCACCAAAAGATTCTTTAGGAACTTCAGGCATCTCCCGGTGATCATACCATAAGTTCAGTTTGTTGTTTACCGTAAATGGTGCATGTTTCATGAACCAGCGACCAGCCTTTCCGGCATTTTTGTAAATTAAAGGACTGGATAAAGTAAATTCCATCACTTTCATGGCTATTGCTTTCTTAGCTGGGGCATAACCTTCTTTGACAATGACTTGTCTCCATTTGTAAAGCTGTTCGTGGATGTTGATCTTTACGGGGCATACGTTGCTGCAAGATCCACATAGGGTAGAAGCAAAAGGTAAATCTGCATATTCCTTCATGTCCAGGTTCGGCGCCAGGATGGAACCGATTGGACCTGCAATAGCCGTATGGTAACTGTGTCCGCCACTTCTGCGGTAAACCGGGCAAGTGTTCATGCAAGCTGCACAACGGATACATTTTAAGGAATTTCTAAAATCAGGTCTGCTCAATTGAGTCGTACGGCCATTGTCTACCAATATCAGGTGCATCTGCTGACCAGGTCTCGGTTTTCTGAAATGACTGGAATAGGTTGTGATCGGTTGTCCTGTTGCGCTTCTGGTCAGTAGTCTTAAAAATACCCCAAGGTTGTTGCGTTTAGGTATGATTTTTTCGATCCCCATACAGGCAATATGTACATCAGCAAGATGGGCACCCATATCTGCATTTCCTTCATTGGTGCAAACTACAAATTCGCCGGTTTCAGCAACAGCAAAATTGACACCCGTAATGGCTGCTTTACGGGTCACGAAAGTTTCTCTTAAATGTTTTCGAGCCGCTGCCGTTAAAAATACCGGATCTGACATGCCTGCCGGTGTACCCAGGTGCTCGTGAAACAAATCTCCAATTTCTTCTTTCTTTTTATGAATACATGGAAGTACAATATGACTGGGTGGTTCTTCCGCAAGTTGTACAATCCGCTCTCCGAGGTCGGTGTCAATAACTTCTACGCCATTATTCTTTAAATATTCGTTCAGATGGCATTCTTCAGTCAGCATGGATTTGCTTTTAATTAACCGGTTTACACCCTGATCTTTTAGGATTTTGTGAACAATCTGGTTGTGTTCTGCAGCATCTGCAGCCCAGTGCACAGTAACTCCGTTTTTTTTTGCGTTTTCTTCAAATTCAACCAGGTAATCTTGCAGGTTGGAAAGTACGTTGTTCTTGATTTGGGAAGCCGCTTCCCGCAGGCTTTCCCATTCAGGAATACCATGTGCAGCCTTGTCACGCTTGGCGCGTACAAACCACAAGGTTTCATCATGCCAGTCAACCCTGGCTTCGTCTTTATTAAATAGGTCAGATAATTCTGAGTGATCCTTGAATGCTGTATTCATCTTATTGCTACGCTTTCCAGTTTAAACTATTGTGCATTTAATATTTCTGCGATGTGCAATACCTTGACATTGCTTTTTTGTCGCCGTAAAATACCTTCCAGATGCATCAGGCATGACATATCTGCCGCTGTGATGTATTCTGCACCATGATTCAGGTGGTCTGCTACCCGATCTTTTCCCATTTTAACGGAAACAGCTTCCTCTGCCACACAGAATGTGCCGCCAAAACCGCAACATTCATCCGGGCGACTCAACGTAATCAGTTCCAGTCCTTCTACCATGTTTAACAAATGGAGTGGTTTAGAAAAAGGTGCTTTGACCAATTCTGTCATTTGAGCAAGCATCAAACCGCGTTGGCCGTGACAACTCTGGTGTAGGCCCACTTTATGTGGGAAACGGGCATCGAGTTTTTCTACTTGAAGTACATCGGTTAAGAATTCTGTCAATTCATAGACTTTTTTTCGGATATCTACTGCCTTGTTTTCTTCTTTTGGCGAATGTAAATGATCTTTAATGTGTAATACACAGCTCCCCGAAGGGGAAACTACATAGTCGAATTCGGCAAAATTATCTATAAATAAATCGTTACAGCCCTGAGTTAAATGCTCAAATCCAGAATTGGCCATGGGTTGTCCGCAACAGGTTTGCCGGCTAGGGTACTTCACGTCAACACCTAATTTTTTAAGTAAGGTTAATGTTGCAATGGCTGCATTCGGATAAAATTGGTCAATATAACAGGGGATAAATAGTCCAACGGTCATGCTTTTAGGTTCTTATTGCCGGTAAATATAATACTTTAATCTAATGCGGCTGTCCTGTGCTGTCACAGTCCGACTTAACCGTAAGGCTAAAATATGAAAACGTTTTCATTTTCATAAAAAATTGCCTAGCTTGCCGCTAGTATTAGTTAATACAGAAAAATTCTAAACAAGGATATTCCATAAAAACGTGAAAAAAACGCAGCAAAATACCATTTTAGATATTGCAGAAGCATTGAAACTTTCGCCTGCAACCATTTCACGCGCTTTAAACAATCATCCTTACGTGAAAGAGAAAACAAAGCAGGACGTCATTGAAATGGCCGCAAAATTGGGCTACCGCCGAAACCAAATGGCCTCGGGTTTGCGGAGCAATAAGACCAATACCGTAGGATTGATCGTACCGCGAATTTCAATGTTTTTTCATGCTGAGGTCATCACAGCCATTCAGAATAGCTTGCATAGCCATGGCTACAACCTAATCATTTGTCAGTCTAATGACAGTCTAAAATTAGAAATGGAACTTGCCGACATCTTGTTTTCCTCCAGGGTAGATGCATTAATTGTGGCTTGTACTTTACAAACGCTGGAATGCAGTCATTTTGATAAACTGATCGAGCATGGAACACCGGTTATTTTTTATGATCGGGTACCAACCGGTTATAATAAAGCTAGTATTGTGAAGGGAGATGATTTCAATGGTGGGTACATGGCTACCAAAAAATTGATTGAGGCCGGTTGCAAAAAGATCGCACATGTTTCAGGACCATTAACTTCGAATTTGTACCTGGATCGACATGCTGGTTTTTTAAAAGCGATGGAAGAGGCTGGTCTTATCGTCGATGAATATTGCTTATTTCATCAGGAACTAACTGCCTTGAATGCGAAACAGGCTATGCAGCAAATGTTCAGCGGCGGGGATGTGCCTGATGGCATTTTTACCGATAACGATACGAGTGCCATAGCAGCCCTTGAATTTGCGAAAGCCAAACAAATTCTTGTTCCGGATCAATTGAAAATAGTGGGCTATTCCAACGATCCCCGAACTTCAATAAGTTCACCCTCGATTACTTCGGTAGAGCAGTTTCCCGATGCGGTTGGTAAGAAGATTGTAGAGGTACTGATTGATCTGTTGAAAAATAACGAAAAAGAACTGGTTAAAACGGGGGTATTTACCATTCCAGTTGAGCTGATCCCCAGGGAATCTACTGACGTAAATAAATCACACAATTCCTTTTAGGAGTTGTAAAAATGAATATATACAAAACAATTATAATGATGAAAACATCTTTTGAAAGCCGCTATGCAATTAGCCCGAATGAAGCAAAGAAAATGGATACTGCCGCTTTGCGTCAGAATTTTTTAATGGAAAGTTTATTTTGGGCGGATGCTGTGAAATTGACGCTGTCTCATTTTGATCGTTACATTACTGGTGGGGTAATGCCGGTAAAAAAAACCGTAGCACTTTCTAATCCTGAAAACCTGAAAGCCAATTATTTTTTAGAAAGGAGAGAATTGGGTATCATTAACGTTGGTGGTAAAGGAAGTGTTTTTGCTGATGGTGTAAATTATGAACTGGATTTTAAAGAAGCATTATATCTGGGTAAAGGAACTAAAGAAGTGACCTTCAGCTCAGCGGATGCAGATAGTCCGGCTAAGTTTTACCTCAACTCTGCACCGGCTCATCATACTTATCCAAGTAAAAAAGTATCTAAAGCTGATGCTGAGATTGTAGAACTGGGTTCGCCAGAAACTGCCAATCACCGTGTAATCAATAAATTATTGGTCAACAGTGTATTGCCCACCTGTCAGTTGCAAATGGGAATGACTGAATTGAAAAGTGGAAGTGTCTGGAACACCATGCCTGCGCATACCCACGATAGAAGGATGGAGGTTTACTTTTATTTTGAAGTACCGCAAGGACAAAGTGTTTGTCACTTTATGGGTGAGCCGCACGAAACCAGGCACATCTGGATGCAAAATGAGCAGGCTGTAATCTCTCCAAACTGGTCGATCCACTCAGGAGCAGGCACCAGTAATTATACGTTCATTTGGGGAATGGCTGGCGAAAACCTGGATTATGGAGATATGGACCATTGCGCAATTACAGAGTTAAAATAAGGCATTGAAAATGAATAAAGCGATCAAAATATTGTGCTTTCTACTGGGCGTGCCTGTGTTACTCCAGGCTCAGAACAAGAATAAAGCTACCGTGGTGATCACCAATCCCTCAAAGTCGGCCAGGTTAAATGCAGTGGTTGCCATCAACTGGCAGGATGTAGTCTCGAAATATCCGAATATTGATACGGCTAATTTTAAAGTGATCAATCTCTTGACCAGGCAGGAGATTCCTTTTCAGTTGGAATATCGCGGACAAAAAGCGGTGCAAAATCTATTGGTGCAGTTGAATCTGAAAAGCGGGGCTAGTGAAGTCGAGCTGGTTCCAGGTAAACCTGCGCCGGTGCTGAAGAAAACCTATGGCAGGTTTGTTCCGGAACGCTATGACGATTTTGCCTGGGAAAATGATAAGGTTGCCTACAGAATGTATGGCAAAGCTTTAGAAGGCAGAAAAGACAATGCATTTGGAACAGATGTTTGGGTAAAAAAAACGACGAAGCTCATCATCAACGAATGGTATCAGAAAAACGACTATCACCACGACAATGGAGATGGCATGGATTATTATAGCGTGGGCCTGACACTAGGCGCGGGTGATATTGCTCCGGTGGTTAAAGATTCTGTGGTTTATTCATTAAACTATCACCACTGGAAAGTTCTTGATAATGGACCTTTGCGTACAACCTTTCAACTGGGCTATGACGAATGGAAAGTTGCAGGAAAAGCGGTTAAGGTTACCAAAACCATCTCCCTGGATGCAGGTTCTCATTTAAACCGGGTTGAAGCTGAATATACTTATGCAGATGACAGTGCTTTACCGATTGTGGTTGGGATTGTGAAAAGAGCCGAGCCTGGAACCATTTTAATGGACGAGCAACAAGGGATTGCTGGTTACTGGGAGGCGCAACATGGCGAAGACGGTACAACTGGTATAGCAACTATTGTTGCTTCGCCAAGTCGCATGAGCATTGATCGCGTCCATTTGCTTACACACGGCACGGTAAAAACAGGACAGCCTTTTGTGTATTACAATGGTTCGGCCTGGACTAAAGGTAAGGAAATTACCAACGCAAAGGAATGGTTCAATTACCTGAACAACTTTAAACAGCAATTGCAACAACCGCTTAGCGTAAGTGTTAAATAATAGACAACATCACCCGTTTGGGTTCATAAAAAAATAAAAAAATGACAATACTTGATTTATTCAATTTAAAAGGAAAAACAGCGCTGGTTACAGGTTGTAAAAGAGGTATAGGTAAAGCAATGGCTGAGGCCCTGGCCGAAGCAGGAGCTGATATCATTGGTGTTTCTGCCAACCTGGAACTGAATGGAAGTGAAGTGGAAGGTTCCGTAACGGCATTGGGTAGAAAATTCTATGCTTATCAATGCGATTTCAGTGATCGTGCTTCATTGAAAGCATTTTGCGAAAAAGTAAAAGCAGATCATCCGGTAATCGATATTCTGGTTAACAATGCGGGTACGATCCTTAGAAAACCAATTGCCGAACACCCGGATGAATATTGGGATGAGGTGATTGCTGTAAATCAAAGTGCTCCTTTCATCCTGACCAGGGAAATTGGAAAAGATATGATTGAAAGAGGATCTGGAAAAATCATTTTCACGGCTTCTTTGTTGACTTTTCAAGGTGGCATTACCGTTCCGGGATATGCTGCAAGTAAAGGCGCAATTGGCCAGTTAACCAAAGCATTTGCCAATGAATGGGCTTCGAAAGGAGTGAACGTGAATGCGATTGCACCTGGCTACATCTCAACAGACAATACAACTGCTTTAAGAGCTGATGAAAACCGTAGCCGTTCGATTATGGAACGCATTCCTGCAGGTAGATGGGGTGAAGCCGAAGATTTCAAAGGGCCGATTGTGTTCCTGGCCTCTGAAGCTTCCAGCTATATGCATGGAACCGTAATGACGGTTGATGGCGGTTGGATGGGAAGATAATTTTCTTTCTATTCGTTTATGATGAAAACCAGATGCATATTCGTTGTTTCAGCGAATCCGGCTAAAGATGCCACACGCGCTTTAGCCGGATAAGTTTGGCTTACAGGATGTTTAGAGTCGTCTATCTGCCAGGGCAAAACTAGTGGTCCGAAAGTCAGTCGGCTTACGAATATGCATTCTAAAACTCAAATGAACTATTTAACCAGATAGGTTTTCTGATAGGCCAGGGGACTTTTACCTGTGATGGATTTGAAGTGTTTGTGGAAACTTGCAAAATTGTAAAATCCGCTTTCATAACAGATTTGTTTCACGCTAATGTTGTCTTCAATTAGAAGCTTACAAGCATGTCCAACGCGGATTTCATTGATAAACTGGGTATAAGTTTTTCTGGTGCGGGATTTAAAATACCTGCAAAATGAACTTGTACTGATGTTTGCTATCGTAGCCATCTCTTCCATTTGGATTTTTCTTCTGAAATTGGCAAGGGAATAATTGTAAATGGCATTGATGCGCTCATTTTCACTTTCTTCAAAATTATGTCTGAAACCGATCGAGGACAATAACTTTTCCTGCAGACTGCTGCGTTCGATAGCCAAAAGTGCTTCCATAAGTAAAATGATGCGTTTTGGGCCTTCGGCAGTCAGGATATCTTCCATCAGCCTGCCAATCTGCTTTTTTACGCTGTCTTGTACCTGTATTCCCCTTTGGGCACGCTCCAGTGTAAGTTTTAGTTTTTTGTTTTCGGGAAGATCAAGGAAATGGTTGCCCCAAAAGCTTTCATTGAAATGAATCACGACCACATCGGCGCTACTCTTTTCATTTTCTTCAAAATAGATGTCGTCAAACTTCCAGTAATGGGGTAAATGTGCACCTACCAATACCACATCGCCAGATCTGAAACGTTTGATGTGATCGCCAATAAACTGTGTGCCACTGCCTTTTTTAAAATAAATCAACTCTACTTCTGCATGGTAATGCCATCGGTTATTTACATAAGGCACGTTGTCTCTCCGGGCACTAAAAGAAGTGACCAGGTTATTGGAAACTTTAAGTAATTGCGGTTTCATCTATGGTTAGGAATACGTGCTAAAATTATAAAAATATTTCTTGGATACCTTGATGTAACAAGAAAACGACCTATCTATGCCAATATTGTTGAATTATCGCGACTGTAAGACTATTGTTTGTAACAAGACGTTCTTATGGTGATCTAAAATTGCTAAATGCTTTCATAAAAAACATACAACAACAGAGTTTGAAAAAGACAATGACCATTTTCATTCTTGCACTTATTCATCTGTTAATAAGTCACGAATTACGCGCGCAAATAAAACACAGCATTAAAGGAAATGTAAAAGATAGTACAAATGTGGGAATCCCCGGTGTACACGTTAAACTGCTTAGCGCGACAGATACCTTAAATACAAGTGCAGACCGTGACGGTAAATTCTTTTTTAATGGCGTCAAGGCGGATAAGTTTGAACTCATTGTCCGTGGTATTGGCTTTGTTTCAAATACAGGTAGTTATACTTTCAAAAAAGATCAGGCCGATTTGGAGCTGGAGCCAATTGTTTTAAAATCGGAGGCTTACAATTTAAGTGAGGTGGTCATACAGGGGAAAATCAATCCCGTTAAAGTGATGAAAGACACCTTAGAATACAGTGCTGCTGCTTTTGTGGTACGGAAGAATGATCAGGTTGAGGATTTATTGAAACAGCTTCCGGGGCTAACTGTCGATGATGCTGGAAAAGTAACCAGTATGGGGAAAGAGTTGACCAAAATCAGAGTCAATGGAAAAGATTTTTTTACTGGTAATGTGAAAGAGTTCATCAAACAATTGCCCGCAGATATGATATCCAAAATCCAGGTCATCGATGATTATGGCGATGAAGCCAATTTTACGGGTATTAAAGTTGGAGATCCCAAAAAGATCTTAAATCTGGTGACCAAGCCAGGAAGAAATAATGGTGTATTTGGTAATGCTGGAGGTAATTTGGGTACAAACGATCGTTATGGTGCTCAACTGGCTTCTAATTTCTGGAAAGAAAAGCGGCAAATCGGCATGTCGGGGAACTTGAACAATACCAATAACAGTGGAGGTACAAGTGGCGAGGTATCTGGTAGCGCCAATATGCGCCAGATGATCAATCCATACGTAACGGCAAGCGGCGCTTATAGAATCGGTACCAATCAAAGTGATAATGAGCAGTCCAGCCGTACTGAAACACTATCGAAAGGCAAAACAATTTACAACTCGAGTAATAACCAATCCAATGATCAAACCAACAATCACAACATCAACATAGATTTGTCGAGCACGGCGCCCAGCAATTACCTGAATTTTTCTTTAAATGGAACCATAGCCAATAACCATTCACAAAATTACAGTTCATCCGCGATGTATACCTCGAATATGCGACAGGATCTGATCAGTAGCAATAAAAATTCAGGGAATAGTCCGACTTTAAATAGCGGACTCAACTGGGCTAAAAGTTTTGGCAAAAATAAAAAGCGGACGGTGGTAATGAATTTTTCGACCAACCTGAATCATAGTGATAATAAAGAGGAGATTTTAACAAATACAATTTCCTATGGCAATCAAACAGATCCTTGGTTGAAAGATTCGATCGTAAAAGATTCGCTATTAAACAGGCTGGTTACCACAAGAATTCAAAACAATTCTTTTTCTGCTGGTTTCACTTACAGCGAGCCCTTCACTAAAAAAGCGGATACAACCAGTAGCAAATACCTTGATTTCAGTTATTCATTTAACCTGACTAATAATAGCAATAATTTGAGAACTGATGTTGTTAATTTGGCGGGCGTTCAGGAATTTGTTGATTCTTTAAGTAATGTGTATCATTCTACATTTATCAATCAAAATTTGAATGTGAGCTATCGGTACGATGCCAAAAAACTCAGTTACAACCTGGGGATAAGTATACAGCCCAGTAACTTGAAAGGAAGTTATGAAGGACGCAGCGATAAAATCAACCAGACTACCATAAACATGGGCCCTGCACTAGGTATGCGCTATTTGCTGGCCAACAACCAGTCTTTAAATTTCAATTATAACGGGTATACTACTGCCCCTAGTTTTGAACAATTGCAACCTGTGGCAGATAACAGGAATCTGCAAAGTGTGGTGATCGGAAATCCGGATCTTAAAACCTCCTTGAGCCATTCTGTTAATATAGGTTACAGGATTTTTGGCCTTACTAGTGGGAAATCGCTACAGGTTGGATTTAATTTAGGTACCGTGACCAATCAGGTGGTCAGCAATGTGATACTAGATACCTTAAATGGTATCAAGCAAGAAACACGTTATGAAAATGCCAACGGAAACTATAACCTGGGTGGTAATTATACGCTTTCTTTGCCTTTTGCTGAGCGGAAATGTGAACTCTCGTTCAATGGGTATGTCGGTTATTCGAATACGGTTGTATTCACAGACTATGTAAAGAATTTTAGTAAAGGCACTAATTTTAACCAGAATATACGTTTTGCTTTAAATACCCAAAGCCTTGTTTTGGGTACTGGTCTGACTTATAATTACAATGGCACAGCTTATTCCCTGGCCAATACAAATTCAAGAGAAATTCAAAGTCTTAATTTATCTACGAATGCTAAAGTTTTTTTATCAAAGTTTCTGAATACGAATGTTAGTTTTTCTAAAACTTTCAACAATGGCTATGCGGTGGAGTCTACCAATCCTTTACTGATCAATGCAGGAGTGGAAACCCGCTTTATGAAAAGAAGAGCTGCATCAATAGCTATTCAGGCCAATGACCTGTTGAACCAGGGGAATACCGTAAGCCGTATCATTACCAACAATTCCATTATTGACAGCAGCAGCAATCGGGTAACCCGATATTTCGTGTTGAACTTTTCTATGCGGTTACAAAATTTTGGTGGAGGAAGATCAGTCATCTAAGACGGAATTTTATTAAATATTAAGAAATATTATCCGTTTTAACAGAATTGTGGAGAATTATGTAAAATGTATCGTAAAAAAACATGTTTAAACTTTCATTTGTTAAAAAAAGATATTACATTTGAGCTTACCCTTCAAGGGTATGTTTTTCATAGGTAGATGTAGGGTCGAAAATTTATTTTCGGCCCTTTTTTGTTTATTGGTTCCGTATCTTTGCAAGCAAATCAAACCCTGATAATTTTACCGGATGAAGAAGAAGAAAATCGTTGTTGCAATTACTGGTGCCAGTGGGGCTGTTTATGCTAAACTCTTGTTAGACAACTTTGTCAAGTTATCGGATCAGATTGAAAAGGTGGGTGTCGTGATGTCCGACAATGCAAAAGAGGTTTGGCGCTTCGAATTGGGTAATCAAGACTACGATCATTATCCCTTCGATTTTTATCCTAAAATGGATTTTAATGCGCCATTTGCTTCTGGTTCTGCAAAATTTGACACCATGGTGATTATTCCATGTTCGATGGGAACTTTGGGTAGAATTGCACAAGGCATTTCAAATGATTTGATTTCCAGGGCAGCGGATGTGATCTTAAAAGAACGTAGAAAATTGATTGCTGTAGTGCGTGATACGCCTCTAAGCCTCATTCACATCAATAATATGAAAACTGTAACGGAGGCGGGAGGAATCATCTGTCCGGCAAGTCCTTCCTTTTACTCCATTCCCACAACCATTGAAGCCGTAGCGCAGACGGTGGTGAGTCGTGTCATCGACCTGGCCGGCCTGGAGCAGGACAGCTATCGTTGGAATGAATAGTTTTTTCCTATCTTTGCGCTTTGAATGAAGCCAGCCTGAGCAGGTGTCATTGCAAATGGAATCCATAAAGAATTAATGAAAAAGGTTGCATTTTATACGTTAGGTTGTAAGTTGAATTTCTCTGAAACCTCAACAATAGGCAGATTATTTACGGATGCTGGTTACGCTGTAGTTGATTTTACAGCTGGTGCAGATGTATACGTCATCAATACCTGTTCGGTTACCGAACATGCGGATAAGAAATGCCGAAAGGTTGTTAAGGAAGCTTTGAAATATTCGCCAAATGCTTATGTAACCATTGTAGGTTGTTATGCGCAACTGAAACCCACTGAGATCGCTGAGATCGAGGGGGTGGATATGGTATTGGGCGCTGCCGAAAAATTTCGTATCGTTGAATTCATCTCTGACCTGACCAAACTACCTAAGGCAGTGGTTCATCAGCAGAACATCGAAAAGGTAAACCACAACTTTATTGCAGCTTATTCTATTGGCGACCGGACCCGTACTTTTTTGAAAGTTCAGGATGGGTGTGATTATCCATGTACCTATTGTACCATTCCGCTTGCAAGAGGAGGAAGTCGCAGTGATACCATTGAAAATGTAGTCAACCGAGCGAAGCAAATTGCTGAAAGCGGCGTTAAAGAAATTGTACTAACCGGGGTTAACCTGGGTGATTTTGGTATCCGAGACGGAAAAAGAGAAGATAAATTCTTTGACCTGGTTAAAGCGCTTGACGAGGTTGAGGGTATAGAAAGAATTCGGATTTCATCTATTGAACCGAATTTACTCAGCAACGAGATCATCGAATTTGTAAGTGAATCCAAAAGATTTGTACCGCATTTTCATATTCCTTTGCAATCCGGATCCAATAAAATATTGGGCCTGATGAAAAGACGTTACCAAAGGGAATTGTATACTGAGCGTGTCGCCAAAATCAAAGCAGTGATGCCAAATTGCTGCATAGGTGTAGATGTGATTGTTGGTTTTCCCGGAGAAACCCATGACGATTTCTTAGATACCTATCAGTTCTTAAATGAACTGGATATCTCTTACCTGCACGTGTTCACCTATTCTGAACGTGAGCAAACTGAAGCTGCAGAAATGAAAGGTGTTGTTGCCGGTAGTCAGCGTGCCGACCGAAGCAAAATGTTGCACATCTTATCAGATAAAAAACGCAGGGCTTTCTATGAATCTCAAATTGGAAGCGTTGGCGAAGTGCTCTTTGAAGATGATCAGAAAAGTGGTTTTATGCATGGTTTTACCAAGAACTATGTGAAAGTAAAAGCCAAGTATGATCCGGTCATGGTTAACGAAATCAAAACCGTGAAATTGGTTGAATTATCTGGTGATGGAGAAGTAGAAGTTGCCGAAATACAGGAAGTTTTAGCGCATTAATCCTATATTCGCATTAAACTTTTTTTGATCGTATGTTTCCTACAGTATCTCATTTTATAGAATACCTTTTTGGCGTTCAGATTCCCTTACCTTTCAACACCTTTGGTGTGTTTGTTGCTTTAGCCTTTATTGCCGGATATTGGGCCTTTACCCAGGAGTTTAAGCGCAAGGAAGCTTTAGGGATTTTACATCCGGTAAAAAAGATTGTAGTAGTTGGGAAGCCGGCAACTACAATGGAATTGGTTTATAACGGGGTATTTGGCTTTTTAATTGGTTATAAATTGGTTTATGCACTGCTCAATTACCAACTGTTTGTTTCAGATGCACAAACCGTACTGCTTTCTGCCAAAGGAAATGTTATTGGCGGTATCTTGTTTGGCGCATTATTCGCCTATTGGGATCATAAAGAAAAAACGAAAGTAAAACTGGATAAACCTAAAAATGTAGAGGTAGTACAACATCCCTACGAACTGATGGGAAATCTCATCGTTTGGGCAGCAATATGGGGATTTTTGGGCGCTAAAATATTTGATAACCTTGAACACTGGGATAGTTTTGTTCAGGATCCCATCAACAGCTTATTGTCATTTAGTGGCTTAACTTTTTATGGTGGTTTGATTTGCGGCGGTGCTGCTGTGCTAATCATTGCACGCAGAAATGGAATTAAGCCTTTACATATGCTGGATATCGGCGGACCAGGAATGATGCTGGCTTACAGTGTGGGGCGCATTGGTTGCCATATGTCTGGCGATGGAGATTGGGGAATTGTCAATACAAATCCTAAGCCTCTTAGCTGGCTGCCCGATTGGTTATGGGCTTATACCTATCCAAATAACGTCGCTAACGAAGGTAACCACATCGCTGGTTGTATCGGTAAATTCTGTAATGAGTTGCCTTTACCTGTATATCCAACGCCAATCTACGAAGTTCTGGTTTGCTTCATCTTATTTCTTATCCTATGGAAAATCCGTAACCGCATTAAATCGCCCGGAACGATGTTCGGAATTTACCTGATGTTAAATGGGGCAGAGCGTTTTTTCGTAGAACTGATTCGTGTAAATACCAAGTATGATGTAGCCGGCATTCGTTTTACCCAGGCTGAACTGATCTCTGCTTTGTTATTTTTGTCTGGCTTACTTCTTGTGCTTTATTCTCAACGTAACAAAGAGAAATTAGCTAACTATTAAAAATAAATACCGATTTGAATTACGAACTACTGTGTGCTAAAGTAATTGCCATAGCCAGGTTAACCGGCAATTTCATCAGAAAAGAGTCGATGAACTTTGATGAAAAGGCCATTGAGTTAAAGGGCTTGAATGACCTGGTTTCTTATGTCGATAAAAATGCAGAGAAGCAATTGGTTAGAAATCTAAGCAAATTAATTCCTGAAGCCGGCTTTATTACCGAAGAAAAAACGATCCAGAAAGTAGGTGAGGTGTACAACTGGATTGTCGATCCCTTAGATGGGACCACCAATTTTATTCATGGTATTCCTACTTATTCCGTTAGCATTGCTTTGTATGAACAGGGCAAACCTGTGATTGGTGTAGTTTACGAAATCAACCGCGGGGAAATGTTCTCCACTTTTCATGGCGGCAAGGCTTACTTGAATAACAAAGAGATTAGTGTATCTCAGCGGCTAGAATTATCAACCTGTTTACTGGCTACCGGATTTCCGTATTATGAATTTGAAAAGCAAGCCCAATACATGGTCTTATTTGCAGAGATGATGCAGAAGTGTCATGGCTTAAGAAGAATTGGCTCAGCGGCGGTAGATCTGGCTTACGTGGCTTGCGGCCGCTTCGATGCTTT
>Ga0116227_10005906_pt1 | contig 25278 bp, 17 predicted proteins | sample S1TSphgellanicum_FD_89693 | JGI IMG/M metagenome (GOLD analysis project Ga0116227, IMG submission 89693) | Host-associated microbial communities from peat moss isolated from Minnesota, USA - S1T2_Fb - Sphagnum magellanicum MG | ecosystem: Host-associated > Plants > Peat moss > Unclassified... | reverse complement strand
TGCATTCAGATGTTGGAGATGCTCCCCCCAACTCTCACTGTGTACATTGAGGTCATCAACGAATACCTTCAGAAATTTGCTACCCAAGTCCTTAAAGACTTCTGACATGGTTCGTGTGAATGTATTCGTTACATTCTTTAGTCCAAACGGCATAACCGTCCAGTCATACAATCTAGTCTTAGTAATTAGAGCGGTCTTCTTTATGTCTTCTGGAGCCATCCGAATTTGCCAAAAACCCAACTGCAAGTCTAAGGCAGTGAACCATGATGAGTTTCCCAGTTGATCAATCACATCCTCCACGAGTGGCATTGGAAATGAATCTCGACGTGTTTGTGCGTTGAGTGGTCGATAGTCTCCACAGAAACGCCTGCTCCCATCTTTCTTTACTAACAGCGTTACTCGACAGGCATACTTAGAGTTGCTGGGCCTCATCTTACCCAAATTTACCAGAACATCTATCTGCCTTTTTACTTCAGCCTCCTCCCAGTAAGACAATCGACCAAGAGATGCTTTGCAAGGTGGGAGTCCTTGCGTATCTATACAATGCTCTCCAATGGTGCAACAGCCGAGTTCTCCCTTGTTCCAAGCAAAGACGTCTTGGTATCGCTCCAGAATTCCCTAGATCTACTACCGTCCTTCATCATCCAATTCAATGTCTATCCTGATTCGCTGGTAGATTTCTCTCCACCTATTGTCCATTTCCTGATGGCTGGAAGATGCTAATTTCTCAGCGCGTTTACAATCAAGGTTGCCATCTTTCACCTGGACAATCTGCAACAACATTGGAATCGAAGAATTGTGGGCTAGGCTGGGTTGCTGCAGCAGCAACGGGACAGGTAAATCCTGTATGGATTCATAGACAGCATGTCTGCTTTGTTCTGCATCAGAGGCCCATCTGATCCAATCTGTGTAATCATCTGAATCGGTGACCTCTTCTGCCATGAACTCGTCACCTTGCTCTTGTAGCATCAGTCGCAGCATTTCTTGCGGCCCTTCTTAGTTCACCAATTCCTCCAAATCAGCATCTTCAAACTCATCCTCGCAGTCAATTTGCTTCAACTGATTAGATTCCGAATCATAGTATCCACTGCTATCAGTGTCATCGTCAAAATCCGAGGTGTATACATCGTCTTCTTTGGTCACAATTGTCTGACCTTGTTCTGGCATCCAATTAGAATCTCGATCAGCGTGTGTGTCTTTCCAGGTGGTCGACACCTCCTGCTCCAGAGCTCCCGAATTCATCCTCTGCAGCAAGTTCACCATCGTCAACAGCAACACCTCCACATTGGTCCCAAGACCATGTCTCACTTGTAGTAGACCTCGTTCCACATCCACTACTGCTCCAATTTTCATCAGAAAGTCCAGTCCAAGAAGCACATCGTAACTGTCCATGTCCACAACCATAAAGGTCATGGCGCATTGTACGCCTCCTACCTTGATTGGTATCTCATCAATCCTTTCTAAGGCCTGAGTGATCACTCTTGATGCGGTCTTGTAGGTTTTAGTTCCTGTCACAAGATGCATCATGCCCAACTCTCTAACTACAGCTGTAGCCATAACAGACATGGAAGCTCCAGTATCCACCATACCTTCTACAACATAGTTGTTGATCTCCACCAACAAATGTAGAGTCTTGCTTCGATGAGTCTTGTTGATGCAGATCTTCCTTGATGACGGAATCGCAGAAACTACTAACACTTGATTCTTAATTGCTTCTGAATCCCTCTTTCTCCTTGCCAGTTTCACCAAACTCTCAAGGTGCTCCAGTTCTCCAGGGATCATCAGAATGGTTTCCATAGGTGAGAGGGAAATCTTTCCCTTTATGAAGTGTGAAAGAATTTTGGATCTAACTGACGTATCCCGGCCTGCACCTTCCCTTGTAGCTTCAGGGATCGGCCCAGCCCTTTCTGGTGTCATTTCGACAGGAGTTCTCCTCCTTGGCACTCGGGTATAAGAGAATAAATTTTCATTACCACACAACTTGTTAAGCTATTGCTCGGTCGCTGCCTCATCATTCAGCAACACCTCTAAGAAGTTTGCTACTCCAGATTGCGATTTCCCATCCTTGGGCTTCTTCCAGCACCGGTCCTCAGAATGCCCTAACCCTGAGTAGAAGGAACATTTTATGCCACAATTTTCTGTCCTATGAAGCATTTTGCACTTGGCACATTTTGGCCGTGCTTCATTCAGCCTTGGACAGGTGGTGACCATATGGTCCCCTCCTTTGCAGATTTGGCATCCTCCAAACACGGTGGAAGACAATGATGCTTCTGGATTCGGCACAGCCCCCTTGAAGAAATTGATGAGGGTATTGTTTAGAGCAGTGACCTGTTTCTCCATGATAGTCTGGGAGGACTCCTCTTCTTGTTCCTCTTTCAGAGGTTCATACGGAGTCTCCCCGAGCTCACCCAAAACTCTCTCCACTTTCATCGCAACACTAACCAATTCTTCAATGTCTGCAAACGTTCTCACCACACACAATTTCCGAATCTCTGGCCTCAACTTGGCTAGGAATCTCCTCTTCTGCTCGGCGTCTTGTAGCCGGCCCTTTTGAAACAATTTGTCGAGATGTTCAAAATACTTTTGAACTCTCTCCTTAGGTTCTTGCTTGATGGCATCCAACTTCATCCTAATGTCATCAGCATCAACATCCCCATATTTCTGTATTATCAGCATCCTAAGTTCCGCCCAATTGGCGGGTGCCGGCTGCAACCTCTTGAACCATTCCTTGGCGCGACCCCTCAGATTCAACTTGGCAATCTTGAAGAGCGTGTCTCCATTCAGGTCTCACACCTCAGCAGCCATGGTGAGTTGCTCTGCCCAATCATTAACATCTTCATGGTCTCGTCCCCAGAACAGTTCATCCATTCCCTGGGGACTGGTCATTTCACAAATATGCAGCAACAAACAAAAATTGTAATACCGCCTAGAACACACAGTCCTTAAACAACAAACATGTGTCAACAGAATCAACAAGTTTTTTAGCCTCTGTAGCTCAGTTCTGACTCTGAGAAAAACAAATGTCATTTGAGCTACACATCAAACTCAGACTAAGCTCCCTCAGCCACTGGTCTTAAAGGTGCAAAATTAGATGGAAAAATAGAAAAACATTGCTCATTTGCGGATTGCTGCTGGAACTGCCACTTCCCTTTTGGATCGCGCCACACTCTCTAGCTTATGAGATGAGACCTCGATCCAACATGTTCCACCCTGACAAGACGATCTCCAGTGTGGAACAGATCCTCCACACCAGGGATGTAAAATCTAGCAAAATGGTTAGGTGAGACAACAGCCTTGGGAATCCAAATGTCTCCCAACCTTGGCACACCACGCTGTCTCTCAGCGAACATAGGCGTTACTCTATGCAAGGTACGAAGTGTAGTAGTATTGTGTCTGTAGCCGTGAGACTGACACCCATCCCTTTGTTCCATTTCTCACCTTCAACCAAACCTCAACACACGTATGAAAGCCACTATGAGCTATCTCTACTGCTACGTTTCCGATTCGGGCTTCCTCTGGATCTATTCTTACAAGTGTTATCACACCAAAACCCAGGAAACTTAGCACTACCACTCCTCTCTGTGGTCCACCATGAGTGGTTAGATAATCAAACCTATTAACGATTCGTTGTTCACGAACGTCTTACGTTAATTCGTCTTCTCCTACCTCATCTGCACCAGATGAAGACATGATACATTCTACCTATACCTCTATAGGTTCTACCAAAACTATCGAACCGGCTCTGCTACCAAAAAGGAGAGTGCTTAACTTAAACAAACACCCTGCTGCCTACTGGATCTATACACGATCTGCAGTTCCTGGGGTTCTGACTACACTTCTAATCTTCCCTTCCTAGTCATGAGCATTCGCCTACAAACACCTTGCAAACTTCTGCTCACACACATAGCTTATGCTCATGGGCTTCCATGTTAACACATTCAATAGATCTCTACTTTGGATCTCACTCTATTCTTCTTTCAGACAATGCCACATGAAAACAAAATGCAATTCCTTGGCCGAGCTACTGGCGCAGTGGAAAAAAATCAGCACCAGCCAAGAATGCTGGCAACCAGCAGATCTCTTTTACTGCCTATCCATCTTTTAAGCTCCTCAACCACAGTCAGTGTTCCTCTCCTCTACTGGCTATTCTGCAGAAAAATTGAGGACCCCCTCCATAGCTCATCTCTTCAGCACCTCCAAACCGCCTCAGCTCATAATTGTAACTCCATTCCTCACCATAATTCGGCGCCGCCTCTACCACGCGTGATCAGCCTCCATGTTCATTCAGTAGCAGCCGCCATTCATTCCTTCCTGTACAACATCTCACACACACCTAGAGAGAGATTTCCCATGCACTTCCATGCAGTAGTAATGGAGAGACAGCCGCCACAAAAAGAAATGGCTAATAAAGCAAACTTAACTTCCAAGATCAGGAAGTGTTCACATTGGTGTGGCGACTTAATTTCGTGTTACATTGGCTTTCGAAACATTAGGCACTTGTCGTATATGTATTTTCAAAAAAACCTTAAGGTTATGTTTTTCATTTAATGTTTTCCAAAAAAAAATTAAAATGCAAATATAACTTTTGAAATAGAAAATTCAATCCCCAACCCCTACAAATAGTTAAACCCTCTTCACCTCACCCTAAAAACAACCCCTTTGCAATGTGAAAACATCATTGCCCCATTTGGCCAAAAAGTTCCCCAAATCTTTAAAAAACCCTCGAGGAAGGGAAAATCCCAAGTCACCCCCTTTCCATCCCATCCCAAGCCACCAACTCAACCCAAGCTAACATTGCAAAATGAAAAACTTACATTTGTATAACCTTATTGAGCCTACTTAAAATTCTCGGTCCCTTAAACCTATCCAAAATGAGTTTCCCGAATGCTTCTATACCAAGTTTGGGACAAAGTCAATAAAGCATATGACTTTCCTAGTTAGGGTGTAAATTTCGAAGGCTTTGAACTAGTTGAAAGCCAACAAAATTGGGGTGTGATTGTCTCAAGTGAAGGTTGCTTCAAGTTTAGAAGTTGAAGCCAATATCTCACATTCGTTGATTATCTAAATGTTTGTGTAGGCTTAGATAAGTTAGAATAATTACACACATTGGTGGGATTTTTGAATATGCAAGATTAAGTGAATGAAAAAAAAGAATTTATAATCAAAATTCACATGCAAAAAAAAAATTCAATTAAAGATTGAAAACAAGTTAAACATTAACAAAATTGTGTAAGCATTGAATTGAAAGATATGTGAGTGCTTTCAAATTGTTATAATATGTTAATTACAAATTCACTTGTAAGTAAGTAAGTAAGAGGCATGCAAAGTGCACACAATCACGTAGTACTATTGTTTTTCATGTCCTAATCCACCATAAATTTGATTATAATCTTCAATTTCATACTAAAATTGAATAAATGGGCAAGTATTACATTATGTTGGGAATGAAATGGTAACTAGCAATGGATCTTAAATAGTTGTGAGATAACTTCATGGATTTTGGCCCTTTAAAGCATTTTCACATGCAATCAACTTGTAAGAAAGGAGACAAACTTATCCACAATATACAAAATTGATGCGACTCAAAATTGGGTTTTGTTGACTTTAAGACATTTTAACATTTTATTTTCACAATGAATGGAAGTTTTTTCTCATATCAAAATTCAAACCAATGTTGGGCAAATATATAATTTATTGCTTCATGTATAACATGGTACAAGTAACGGTATTAAAAGATTAGATATTAGATCAATCTGACATTTGACTATGAAATATTGGGGTCAATAGTTGAAATAGGTTGGTATGAGAGTTCAAAAAGTACTAACATTCATTAGGCCATACACGGGGATGCCATATAGACTACCTTCGATATCCATTTCCAATTGTCCTTTATTGTTGCATGATTGGTATGAATTAGAGGTGAAGGTACAAAGTGAAGGGGTTGAAGTTTATAGGTTTTCAAATAATCATGTTGTATACCTTGCATTATAAATTAATTCCCAACATGCTATTACCAAAAGCATACAACAATGTGTTTCAAATCATTGTCCCCATGGATCAAGAGTTGTGTAGTTCACAAATGTAGCTCAAAGAAATCTAAACCAAATAGATAACCCTTACTTTCGACAAACTAACTAAAATTTACAATTGATCACAACATAGACTAGTTTGTTCATCATACGAATATTCACTCTCAAAGAATGACATCTATCACCATGGATGCATAACTCCCCTTGCAATCCAAGACACGAGGAGAAACTACAACATTTAGCAATGCATCCAAGTCCAAGTCTTGTCCCACCTTTCCATGGATATTCTCTAGCCTAAAAACACCAAAGTTCCATGACAACACACCTTATATGCAAAGGAAGAACAAAGAAAGTAGAAGTTGGAAGTCAGAAATTCCAGCTCTTTCATAGCAACAATAACATTATGAACCTCATAACATTGCCACCAGCTTGATGTGCATAATGACATCACACAATGCCACACACTAGCACAGGTTGATGGGATGATCATGGGCATAAGTCCAACAACCCATACAAAGGAAATTTTTAAAAGGAGATCCTTATAAGGAGAAGAATTATGCTAAAGGAGTTTCAAGATGAAAACTAGGAAAATAAAAGAGGAAAAGTATTGTCTTATTGCAACAAGTTTCAGGTACTTGGAGAACAGCAGCTCCTCACGTGCTTGATGAACAGGGAAAAAAAAGAAAAGGAGACCCATAAAGTCTTCTTCTCACAAATCAACAGAACACAGATTGAACGTGCGTGAGACCTACATGCAGCATATGGTAATGCATTGGAGGGAGGATGTTATTAGTTATGTGAATCTAATATCAGGTCTCCAGTCTTGAAAGGGCATCTCTACTTTTCTGAAACACCCATGTTTGAGTCCTTTCAAGACTGGAGACCTGATATTAGATTCACAAGATTGCATTCAGCCTTGGTGCAACAAGGCAGAAAGAGAATTGGTGAAAGAACTCAACTGGCCTTTGTTCTGCAGGTGCTTTCTAAAACCCAGGTTTGGGGTTAAGGGTATTAGTCTTTTGAAGGGTTTTAGGAATGATTGGGTCGTAGGAGAGTCAATTTAATTGCATTCCAAATTCACCAGAACCCTTGGGAGAAAGTCTCATCTCACAGTCGCTCCAGTCCAGCTCTCTGAAAGCCTGTCCAGAGATATTGGTGCACCACCCAGTACTTGTATTCCTTGAGAGCCTTGGTGTGAAGCATGAGGATTTTTGAAGGTAAAAGTTCTCCTTCAAATCACTTCCAAATTTCAAGCCATTAATGTCAACAACTTGCATATCAGAAAAAAGGATCATGGTGATAATTGGGTACTTGTGAATCAAACACCCTGAGCTTTGCTGGATGTGTCTTACTGCAATGCCCATGGCTCTTACGCTACAGCAACAAGCACAAGCTGAGACCCACAGGGGAATTCTTCCAAAGTTTGACAGTCAAGGGTATGGAAAGGCTACTCACCCATTGTTCTAAATTGGGTTTTTTTCTATAGCATTCAGTATAGACTCCATCCATCTGTCAAGTTATTGCAAGCTTTTGAAATCCAGAGGGATACCATATGAAATGTTGTTACACCCGGCAAAACATAGTTTTCAGACCATTGTTCACCAGATGCACAACATAAGTTCCAGACTTCCAGTTCAGAACATAGGTTCCAGACTTCGAGTTCTCAGCCAGCCAACATAGCTATAATCCACCCAACTGCTCTCAGAACTCAAAACTCAAAACTCAACTGCCGGGTGAAAGTGATGCAGCAGACTGCACATTTTGGCTCCAGTTTCCATCAAACAATTGGGCCATATCTACAGAAGATCCAACCATGTGCTGATAGCTGGAGCCTTTCAGAGCTATGTTGGATTGCAACTACATAGACTTTTCTTCACAATTTCCTTGTGCGATCTAGTCACATCTGCATGTCATACAGACTGACATGGTGCCCACTGTTTTAAACATGGAGGCATGACAGTATTCCACATTGAGGAAACACATCAACAAACAGCAGAATGAGGAAAAGCTAAATTTGGTAAGCTGTTTGAAATTTTTAAGTGCAAGGACTAGATTACCAGGGGGAAACTGAAAAAGAGATGTCAGCACAGCACTGACTCATAGAATGTCATCTTAATTTGTTGCTGAGAACATAGCATGTCCAAAGGCCATGTGGCACAATTCCATGCACAAGGCTCCAGTACAATCAGAGTTTATTCCCTCAAAGAGGTTGTATGTCAACAGAAAACCATTGAATTGGAACCCTGACTTTCACATCAAACAAAATCCTAAATTAGAATTGCCACACAAAATAACTTGGATTGTTATTAACCTTAGTCTGCTCCAACTATTGTGTGCTTGATGTGTTTCATGCATGCATGGCAAACATGGAGAGGCTAACTATTCAGCTAGGCAAGCAATAAACCCAAATCAATCACAGTCAATTCAATTTCTCTCGTGGAAAAAAGAAGAATCACAATTCACATCTCTAAGTCATCTTGAGCAACTTGATGTATGTCTCAAGAAACATTCCACTCCTTTGAATCAGATACTTGGTCACCTTTATATATGCATTTGACTTCCAATCCTACTTCCAATTTCTTTCCATCTCATGAATTTACAATATTCCCATGAGATTACCCAAAAATGTCCTCAGCTTTTTGTGAACTTAGCTTCTAGTTCAGGGGCAAAAAGCTTGCCCCGATGGTTGAAAGTCATGAAGTCTAAATTGGCAGGAAGTGCCACCACCCTACAAAACACAGAAGGGCAATGCATTATGTGATGTTAAGCCTTGATACTCATCGCACCAAAATAAGTAAATTCAGCAGTATCCAAGTCACCAAAAGTTTTTGCAGTACACACAAAACCTTACTAAAAACACTTCAAGCATGCCTCAAACATGCTTCCAGGATACAAAGGCCAGTCTAACCACAGCAAAAGGAGGTTCAAGCATTACCTGTTTTCTTTTGAATCTGGCAAAATAGGAAGGAAGGTTCCAGGCACTGTGAGAGCAGCCCAGAGACAAAGCACCAAGCTGATCAAAACTTCAATCCACACCTGTCATAAAACAAAGTGAAAAACCAGCATCACCATCACCATCATATCCTCCACCAAAAACTGAAGCCAGTGGCCTGCAACCACTAGTCATTCCTTCTTTCCATTTCAACAAAACAGCAGATCAACAACTTGCTCAACATCTTTGCTAAACAATAACCCTAACTGCAACACAAAGATGTTAGGAGGACCAGATGAAACCCAAGCAAGAGCAAGAACACTCTTAGTGTCAGCCTTCCCCACCATTACTTCCTGTGCTAAATGTGAAGGCAACAGTGAATGCATACCCAAAGCAAAAAGCTGGACTACTGTCACTAGTAGTCTGCAGATTGTTTGCTTCCTGTGTAAATTGTTGACTCCCACCAACTTACTCTCTACTCTAAGCTGAAAAACTGTAATCACAAAAAGAAAAGTCAAAATTGGAAGAAGGAGATGTAGATATTCACCTGTATTGGTGGATGCACAAACTCTTCCTCCTTGATCTTCAAGTCCCCTCTATCTGATATGCCAAAACCACCCATAACATCCAAAGTTACTGCCCCTGGTGTCTAAGCTACCAAACAGAGAAACCCTAGAAGGGAAGGCCGGGCAACAGCTGCATCACCAAGCTACCAAACAGAGAGACCGGACATATAATCTGTAAAGCACAGTCAAAAGAAACCACAGTACAGCAGGAAAAAAACATTTGGGAGCACACCCTTTACTGTGGTGCAGTAGAGCAAAAAAGCAAACTCCCTTCCTTCCTCCCCAGTCATCCTTACAGTTACTATGGAGCTCCAATATGCTCAAGAATTCTGTCTCATGTTCTCGTAACCCTAAAAGACCTAAATGAGCAAAACACATGCCCAAGCAAATCCGCCCTTGGAGAAAAGCTCCACCATGAGTTGCAAGCACGTTGCGACGGAACTGTACACACAAGCCTTCAGACTTGCTTCCTTCATATTGAAACAGACGCAGCAACGCCTTAGGTGCCGCTGCTGCACGGAACAGGTCTCAAGACTACCCTAGCTAGGGTTTCGTCATTTGGGTGGGGTGTGGGAAAAACGACGCGCAACAACAACAACAAGCACGACAAGAGAAGGAGAGGAGGAACATACAGAGAATGGTGATGTAAGCTGCATGTGCTAGCACCAATGCACCAAGAATCCCTACCGCCAAATCTGCTCCCGCCATCTCTCTCCCTGCCTCCCTCCCTCCTTACTGTTCTATCGACTCTGTCTGCTTCCAGAGTTGAGGTGAGACAGCTTTTGCGAAAATCCTCGGAACCCACTTCGAAAATCCTTCTCCGGAAATGAGTTTGAAGACTCGTAGTTGAATCTGAGCAACGAAATCGTCTCGCGAAAGCTCCAAAACGGGCACGCAAAACAGCAACCAAAGCGCCTTCGCCCCCAAATACCCGGACCGGCCCTTCCTACGGCCTTAACCAGCCCCTTGCTACGGCCTTAAGCAGCCCCTTGCTACGGCCTTAAGCAGCCCTTCCAACGGCCTTAACCAATCATCAAGGACGTGGCTAGAATTCATTTCCCCAATAGGAAAGGGGTAGCACATTACAAAGCATAAGGCCCCTAGAGATCTTGTAAGGCCCCCTTTGAGACGTTGAGATTTACGCATAAGGTGCTATTTGCATGACTTTGGCACCATTTCCACAGTGTAAGGTACGATCTTGTACAACTGACAGAATTTCAGCCAGGGTCTTTATCTATAGAGGGGTTTCTGTAAGGGCCACTTGAGATAATGAACCTTACTCAAAAGGTCCTATTCTTGTGCCATTGGACCCATTCCCATTGCTTAAGGTACTACTATCTTGTAACAATTGACATCAATTTTAGCCAAGTCTTTTATAGATAGGGGAGGGCCTAGTCTCTCTTCATTCCTTTGGTTGAGGGGCATTGGAACAAGGGCAAGTTCCCTTTGCATGGAAATAAAGGAGAAGTGGCTTGGCCTTGCCCTTTTCCTACATTAAACTTTTGGATGTAATTTTGAATGCCATTAAGAGAAGTTTATGCCAATATATCTCTCTCCCTTGGTAAAGCATTGTCACTTTTTTTTTTTCTTTTGTATATTTTGGGTTGAAGAAATCATGTTCGCTTCTGTCGCACTAATATCATAAGAATAATAACTTACACAATTTGAAAGGTGTTCTCTAACTAACTAATAGACCCTTCTCCTATACATAGTTGTTATGCAACACAAAACAATAGAATCTCCTATTAACAAATTTTGGTTGCTCATTCGGTTCATGTTCACTTATGTTGTAATGATATCATAAGAATAATAACTCACACAATTTGAAAGGTGTTTTTCTAACTAATCGACCCTTCTCCTATACATAGTTGTTATGCATCACAAAACAATAAAATCTCTTATTAACAAATTTTGGTTGCTCATTCGGTTCATGTTCACTTATGTTGTAATGGTATCATAAGAATAATAACTTACACAATTTGAAAGGTGTTTTTCTAACTAATCGACCCTTCTCCTATACATAGTTGTAATGCATCACAAAACAATAGAATCTCCTACTAGTAAAGTCTTGTAGTCCAATGTGTAGTTTTCTTGCATTTTACAATCTCCCCCCAAATCTAGAGTCACACAAAAGAGGGCTACATGATGGAGGCAATAGTTTTAGGATAAATGGTAAAAAATTCAAAGTGTATTTCCAAAGCGAATAACTTGTGTAAAATGACAAAAAGTTTGGTGATTCAAAACAATGGAGATTTCCTAACTTGTGTAAAAAAAAAAAAAAGTTTGGTGATTCTAAACAATGGAGATTTCCTAACTTGTGCAAAAAAAACAAAAAGTTTGGTGATTCTAAACTATGGAAATTTCCAAATGTGTTGAAAGGAAATCAAACAAGTCATAAGAGGATCTAGAAAGATAACATTAACAATTCCTCTCTACAATGACAAGATGTTTATGAAGCATTCCACGATGAAAAAAATTATTATTTCTCATAATTATGGTTAGGGTTGTAGAGTATGTGTGTTTCTTTGGATGATTAAGCATTAAAAATTACATTGCAATAGTTTAAGGCTTGCAAAATATGGTGTGGTTGTGAATAGAATTGATGAACAAATTGTAGGTTGGGAACAAATGTGGTTATGTAGTCCATGAAACAATTTGTTGTTGCTTTCAAGATGAATATTTGTAAAACCAACTATAGTTGATATTGCACATCAATTGAAAATCAATAAGGACAAAGAATGTCCCAATATGTTTGCAATCATCAATTTCATGCATTATAAATGAAAGAACTACCCAATTATATGGCACAATCAATTCACTAACAAGGATGGCAATCAAAACATCATTCTTGAAATTGTTGCTAATTAAAGCTTGTGGATTTGACGTGCATTCTTTGGCACTCTTAGAATTAATGATGAAATAAGCGTGTTCCATAAGTCTCCATTGATTTGAAATTTTTCAGGTGGTGATGCACATGATGTGAATTTATTTTGTTGTCAAGGGCAACACTTATCCACATTGTTTTGTCTTGCATTTAAATTTATCCAAGTTTTAGTGTTTTGTCCAATCAATACACAAACCCCAAGATGAAAAGGTTGCATTGTGCATTGTTTCAATATGCTTCAAGAAGTAATAAAGAAAGATGTGGAGGGATGTTTTAGTAAATTTCTACACACATAATATCTAAGCAATCATCCAAATTTTTTCAAGACAATTGTATCTTGATACAATTTCTAATGTTAGGTTTGCATGCAATATCTTTCACAACATGATGATCAAATAGGAGATGAATTGTGGCCTTAAAAATGTGTTTGAACCTAGCAATCGGGTTCAATCAAAGAGGTGTGTGACCTTCCGTGCTATCATTCAAGGCACACAAGGTCTTGAAAATGCATACATTTATCATGTTTTGCAACAAAACTTGATTGAACATCAATGGGTCAAATGACTTTTGAAGGGCAATTGTTTATGAACTTGAATCACACTTGTAAGAAAAGTCAATAATGTTGTGGAATAAGTTGTATCAATTTTTCAATAAAAACTTTATATTGAAATCAAAAAATTTCATTCAAATTGAAACCATTATTGCACTATAACAAAAGCATGTCTATTTCATCACCCCCTTGTGACTAAAATAGTTATATAATCATTTCAAGTTGACTAACATAACTAATTTTGTTCGTTTTGATTAACCCAAATTAACAATGTTTAATTTGACTAAGTTCAAAAAAATGTTTAATCAAATGAACATTACTACCAACATGCAAACCATGACAAATTCACATGGTGATTGTAATGCTAGCTTCATGATTGAATCTAATCACAAAAAAGTAACAAAAACAATGACATGTCACAATGATGTATGACTATTGTGATTAAAACATGTTACTCTATCAAGTCTTATATGATATTGTGACTAAAATGTACTACATTTGCTATCTTATGTGACATAATGTATATGATGTCCCTAATTTTTTAAATTAAATATAACCATGAATTTTAAAACCTATTAAATTTTATAACCAACTTATAATAATTATATACTTCACATGTGAAATGATCTAAGGAATTTGACAAAATAGCCTCGTAAGTTTGGGAGAAGGGGTTATTTCTATATTTGTTTGTCATAAACTTAAAGACATTATGTTGAAAATTTTAAAATAATAATATTTTAAATCAATGTCACATTTTTAAATTTGAAATAAACCCATTACTATATAAAAAATTATGAAATTTTGTGTGTGTGGGGGGGTGGGGGGGGGATGAAATCGATTGCAAATTTTCACATGCAAATTTTTTTTCAGTCTGAAATTTAAGTATTAATTGATCAAACCATCAATTAACAAATCGTAGAATTAAATAAATGATGATTTTTTAATATGTAAATATAATTTATTTTATATTTTATTTAAGCTAAATCATTCAAATTCAAATTAAGATTATGTTTGAATTTTTAGATAAATATTAAAATTATTATAATGTAATTGCATGCATTATTAAATGCATTATATATTCCAATGTCATTAGGAAAGTAAAAATTAATTAATTAAGTAATGAAAAGAAGGTAGGTCATAAATAGGAATGTAAGTAGGTAAATGTGTAAATGGGTAAATAAATAAGTTGTTATAAATAGAAATGTAGGTAGTTATATATGTAAATAGGTTTATAGTTATTATGTCCTACCTATATGGGCAAATAGATAAATAAATAGGTAGACACCTACTACCTATCTACCTACATACTTGCCTATTAAACACATACCTACCTACATATCTATGCATGAAATTAACTTTGTTATGAAATTAATAACATGCTTGAAATTCAAAACATACATGTGTTTATATTTATGCATTGAGAAGATTTGTCACCGTGTGAAGTTGTGGTTCAATGGTTAAGGATTTGCGTACCGCAATCTTGGTCTAATGATGGGTTGCAAGGTAGCCACTTATTGGTAGTCCTATCAAGAAATTAAAAATTAAAAAGAAATTGACTTCCTAGTTTGGAGCAACAAATAACTTTTGCAATTTGTAGATTTCAAAACTTCAATATATATATATAATTTTTAAATAAAAAATTAGTGCCACGTTAATTAACTCTACTTAGCAAAACAAACATGACAAATTTTAGTCACAATCAATCACATGCCAATGAGTACATTGTTAGCAAACTATTGATTTAAATTATGATTAGTTCATTTTGACTAAATTGAAAGAAATAGAATGTATGTTTTGTTCAAAAAAATAGTGAAAAGGAGAAGATCTATTGTAATGTTTTCTTCTAAAATTGGAAGTATGTTATGATTATTTACACTACACAATTTATCAATGAATTTATTTAGGCATTTGCCATTAGTTTCAACTCAAAAGGGTAAATATCTATGCATGTTAGTGTTTCATTAGTTTATGACCAAATTATCTTGCCCATGACACCTAATTATGATTGGCAATTTGTGGTCACAATAAGTAGTCCCTACAACCACACTAGTGGGTGTGACAACTCATGTGGCAATTCATGTTGTAGTGTTTAGATGTTTTTGCCTTGGTTGGTTGTGCTTAAACCTGTGCTTTAGTTGGTTGCACCTTGATAGCCTATGGTTTGGTCGCTTGTGCAAAAATCCCTTTCCCTAGTTATATAATCTCTTTGCCTTGCCATACTTATAATGTGCAACACAAATGCAACATACCAAGGTGTTGGAATCAGTTATCATCATTGTCTAATGAATTCTTGTTACTTTTAAAGGTGGAGATATGTACATGCCTCTTGCATTGTAATCATGTTTCAAACCTTACAAAATAGCTCAAGGCAAATGAACAACATTCATAATGTGATTTTCCCCCAAATCATGGTTATCTTATTGGTGGTGGTAGTTACTTACTACCTATTGCCTTGGCATTATATATTTTGTTGCCCACTTGTTGATGACTTATCGAGAACCATCCTTGTTTATTTCATTGGTTTGCACATGCAATGTTTCATTAATGGCATCTTCCCCAATTCCACCTTAATTTTTGTGTTAAATCAACCCAAAAAAGTTCATTTTAAAGTAGGAATCACTAAGTGAGTTCAATAATAAAAGAATTCCCCTTTTTATATTTCATATTATATAAGAATTTAAGTGCTTTGGACCACTTCCCAACATATAGTATTCATTAATAACATCTACAATCACATATCATAAGCAAGTTTTTTCAAGATGGTTGTTCATTTTTAAATTAAAAACAACCCAAAACTCCATGCCTATAATTTTTCTTTTGAACGAAACACAAATTATATTCACAAAAATCTATATAGTTTTGAGAAATAAACCCTTTCGCAACCTATAACATTTATATATTTTCCTATTGTAAAGAGATGCATCACCAAAATAATCATGAATAATGTGATGACTATCATTCTTCCCTATATTAATACACATTGGCTAATTCTTGAGGCCTAAAGTTTTCATGTTTTTTTTTTCTTTAGTTTTAAAATTAAACCATATCTAATCCATGAAAATATCAATTAACATCTCCTCAACCTCATTTTGGATCTAAGCATTCAACTTTGGCTTGTAATGTTGTATCATTACTTGACATTTAAAAAGGTTTGGAACAAAGAGAAAAGGAAAGTGATGTTTGGAACAAAAGTGACACTTGGCATTGGAACAAATTTGAGGGTCATTACAAGTTATGGTGGGTCATTTTCAATGGATACAACACTTCACAAAATCCATATGTTAACATTAAAATGGAAAAATAAAAATAAAATCAATGTTAGGCAGGGATTATGTGCTGACTAATGAACTAAAAAAATTGATATGAATAAGAGCCTAACTAGACAACTCTTTGCCATAAATATTTTTAAAAACATCACTCCAACAAAAATGATTAAAATAAACACTATTGAAAAAATGTCCAAATCTAGTTGTTCAAAGGTTCATCATTATTTGTTATATATATATATATAAAAGAAATTCATGTTTTATTTTCTAACTTGTATCACATATTAAGCCCTATAAAACATTTTGAACTAAAATGATATTTTTCATGCAAATCCAAAAACATAATCCACATGATTTCACTTCAAAAGTTCATTAGTATATGTTTGGTGTATATTTATTAAATTTCATCATTATGCACATATTTTTATCCAAATTGACAATCTTGATCCTTCCAAAAAATTGTTACATTGATGATTTTACTATAGGTTTGTGACATTTGAATAGAGTACACCAAAATGTCCAATGTTGTCCAAAAAAGTGAGTCACTTTAACTTGCAACTACACTATGATAAGGTTATACATGCCACTTTAAAAAATTTAATGGGCCAAGGTTAGTATCAAATATCAGTTATGTATGGTTTTTATATCTAAATTGTGAAAATTTTAACAAAACGTTTCACAAAGGTTTCAATGAGTGTTTTTAATTTCCTTTTTGCATATGAAACATAAAAGGCCTATAAATTCATGGTTTTTTGAGCTTCACATGTCATTTTTAGGTGTGCATAACATTGTGTTTACGAAAATAGTTTTGAATTGAGGAGAGCCCCCTCCATATCCACTTGTCAATGTAAGTGTATTATGCCTTGTCCAAAGGCTCATGTATTTGTTGAAATTTGACCATTAGTGGATAAGAAATTTGGTTTCCAATCAAAATATTCCCTTACAAAAATGATTACAAGTAACAAAATAAAACAGCTCAATTTTAATAGTACATTTGGTGAAAATATATTAAAAACTTACAATTATTTTTTTGAAATGTGATTTTTTAATGTGCATGTTAGTGTTGGCCAATTTTAGGTTTTCAATCAAGGTCAAATCAAGGTCCAAATCTAAATTTCTGTCTAAGAATTGGACCTAGTGGGTCTACATGGAACTTGACCCAAACTTGACCTTCAAATTGAACCCAATGGGTATACATGGATTTAAACTTATTGTAGCACTATACACAAGGAGGCATAATAGTTTTTCATAAGGTTCACTTCATAATGTTACATAGGTAGGAGCTCATGCATATTTGGGATCCCAAAGGCAAGGCAAACAAGGACCTATGACACCCCTTCCTAACATGGTCATCGTCCACAATTCTAAGAAAAATGAGTTTAAATGCAACTTCAAGGGGTTCTTAAAAAATATCAAATTGGCTTTGAATTTGGAATTGATGGGTCGCATAAATCCCAAAACCATTGATTTAGGAACTAATGGTTTAAAAATTGGGATCCCCAACCTTGACACCAATAAATTTTAGTTTTTGAAAATACTTTTAAAAACTGAAATTGAAGGGTTTCCCATTTTGTATATTAATAAAAAACCTATACCAAATAGTTTTTAAAAGACCAAGAACTAACAAACATTGTTCAATCTAATGTGTGAGGATTAAGTACAAATGATTAAAAACTTGTTATTGATGTTAAAAGGGTAATAATACATATGTGTTGAATGTAACAACCTCAATCGAAAATCATCTTGTTATTTGGGAACCTCTCCAAGCATAATATCCTATTCTAGGATAATGTGGGAAGTTTTGTTTAATATCCTTTTATGCATGATTTTGCAAAAATGGTGAGATTTTGCACTTTGAAACCACAATTTTCCTCTAGATTATTCTAACCTAGTGAAAATTCATTGTAAAACAAATTAATCTTTTGCCCACACTTTGGGATGGGGAAGGAAGGAAAACACTGAACATAAATAACAAATTAAATGTAACTTGAACTCCAACACAAAAGTACACATGTGTGACATTGATGCCCAATAAGAAATCAAAATTTTACTATACATGAATTATGAAAATTAGTTTAAATATTAACTAAAACGACTTTTCTTTTTAGATTGTGACATCATACAAAGTGGTTGAAATCTTCTTCAATATGTGGAACAATCAAGGTTCAAATATTTTTACACCCATCTTTTTCTAAATAGCTTTCATCCATGGCAAGAGAAAGAAGATGATAGCTTTCCTTAAGCAATTTGGGTCCACCTTTCCTTGGTGGAAGAATGGTTGGTTGGGTCAAGGTTTTAGGCCAATATTTTTTTGGGATAACTCCAATCATTTTTCTGACAAAAAAATTGGGATTTTGTTTTGGAAAACTTCAATTTTGTGATGTAATTTGATTATTTTTCTACCTTTGGATAAAAATCACCAAAATTTTTGTATCACAAAATTGAAACAAAAAACTATGGTCGTGGGATGGTTGGTCCATTTCCCAAGTTCCTTAAAGGGAATGTTTGGTCCATAATTCCCCCAAGTAATTTGGAATAATGGTTCACATAAGTCGCCCCCAACAAAGCATTCTTTTCTTGGTTAGGCAACAAGTGTTTCTCAACCATTCCCTCATGGGACAATGTAACAATTTCCTAGTCAAGCAATGTTTTGTGTGATGATGTGTTGTTTGACCATGTAAAACACCTTTTCCCCTTTAAAGTTGAATATCATTTTTATTTTTCTAATCTTCATTAAAATTTAATTTATGTGAAATGTTATAGAATTTAAAAAGGTTGCATAATGGATGAAAAATTCAAGAAACTTTCCTTCAAAGCTTGCAAAATAATTGAAACATTGGGAAATAAAGTTGTACAAGATATGAAAAATTGTATGATAGATGAAAAATTAGTGAATTTTTTTGCATAATGGATGGAAATTTGACGGATTAAGATTTAAAAATGGATTAAAACTTAAGGAAAAGTTGCAAAATGAATGAAACATTCGAAAAAAGGTTGCATATTGGATGAAAAATTGCACAATAGATGAAAAGTTTGAAAAGTAAAAAAAAAAAATGATCAAAAATTGAAAAAATGAAATGACATTTTATCCATTGTGTAACCTTCTAGAACTTTTAAAGCATTGTAATGAAGCTCCCCAAAGAAAGCATGTCCACAATTCCCCTTCTTCCTAGGGGACTTGTTTTTTTTTTTTTCCTTTGATGTGGGCAACTTGGCGAAGAAAGTGATGCCAAGTGCACATGGATGGATGTTTTTCACAAGGAAGAGTAACCAAGCTCCTTGGGAAAAACATGGGCCCAATTCACCTTTTCCTTATGGAGTTATTTTTGAGATTTGTAAGCAACTTGGGATGGGAAGTGGGGATGGATGCTTTCATTAGTGAAATGTAGCAAAACTCCTTGGGAAAGCATTAACCCGATTCGCCTTGTCTTTCAAATTGTTTCCCCCCTAGGCAACTTGGTGGGTGAGGGGGCCAAGTTGCACATTTTGACAACTTGGATAGTTTCTTTGAAGGTTTCATCCAAGAAAGTCATTTGGGGAAAGCTTTGAAGAAGTTGTAGAGGAAAAAAATGTCTTTTGTGGAAAAAAAAATAATATTGAGGGAAAGGTTTGACAAAACCATCTAGGAAAAAACATGATCATTTGGGAAAAAAAAGTTGAATCCAAAATCTTGTACCCATGGAATTAGTTTTTAACCATTGCATCATGCTTCTTTATTCAAAGATATGGGATAATATTGATAATTTCAACATTTATCATCATTTGAATAAAACAAAAAATGTGGGGAAATTATTTCCAATTTAAAACTTGCATTCTGTAGCAAAAACATTTGAGGAGTTTGTTTTGTATCATAAATGATGATCATCAATAGGAAGATGTACAAAAAATGGCAATCATCTTTAGGAAGATTTAGCCAAATTTAACTATAAACAAAGTAGGAAGTATAATTTTTCGAATTAGTATTTTATGTATATGTGTACACATTAAAAAATAAAAATAGGAATATGCCAATTAATATTATTTCCCCCTCAAATTTGGTGATTGAAACTTTCAAAATCATTTCATTTTCAAATTTTAAATTTTAAATTTCATTTGGCAAAATTTTGGGAATTAGAATAAGGCTAACCCATAGTAGGTTTCAAATTGTTTTATTTTTTTAATGCACTTATTAACATCATTTACATGTGGTTGTTCACTGTTCATTACTGTTTTATTTAATTAAAATTTGATTAAGAGCAATCATTCCTTCCCCCCTCCCCTTGGCCTCTTTCAAGTTCAAATAACTAATTTTCATTTTTAGCTTCCTTGATAAGTACTTAATTCAATAATCAAACTTTGTATTTTTCAACTTCAAGTTTTTTTCTTGCAATTTTCATTTATTTAATTTATTAAAAAATGTATTTTTTTGCATTTTTTTGTTTTGAATTAAATTGTTGATGCACAATAATGTACACATATGAAGAATCACCATCCCCATATGAATTGTTTTAATCTAAACTATACATTTTTCCTCCCTTGAATTTGTCTTGTGTAAATTTTCATTTTGACAAATAGGGGGAAAAAATCTAATTTTTAATTTAGAAATTGGTATAACCATACCTCAATTGCAAAATTACTTACTAGTGCCAAATTTAATTTGTTACTCTTTTTTTATGTTAATGGGATGTGAAGGGGTTGTTATGGCAACAAATTCTATCCATTGATCTCAATTGGTCATAGCCTTTCAACACACATAGTTCATGTTATGATTGATAAAGGCCTTGTTAATAGGGCATTGCACCCTTGAAATTTATTGACAATTGTTGGTTAAGGGAAAAGGTGTTGCAAATTGCTATTGTTTGCTTTGCATTTGTGTTATTTGTTTGTTGCAAATTATGTGTGGTAATTTGGTGTTTGTGATTTCTTGTTATAATAGTGCTTGATGTTTGGTGTTTGTTTGGTTATCTTCATTTTTGGGGGGAGCTAGTGGTTTCAAAGTTAGATTTGGTGAACACGAATCATGGAGGTCAAAGGAATGACTATATGAAAAGGTCTTTAGTGCAAGAGGCAAAACTAAGTACATGGAATTTAGTTGTTGTTTATATGTGATTGTTGATCATTGGTTTAAAGTTTTTTTGGCTATCGTTGCAAGTTAGGATTGTATCTTCAATTGATGGGGGAAGAATGCCCCTTGGTTCATACCTTTATGTCCTTGTGAAGTTGACGACTTTTCACTATGCCATGAGTTGTGATGGAGGGAATAAAGGTTCAAAAATAGACTATAGGGGTCGAGATTAGGGATGTGATGAAAAACCCTAGGGGTTTTAAGAGCAGTTAGTTAGTTGGCAAGTCAATTGTGATGCATGGGATGTTCCAATGATTTTGATGGGATTGAGTTTGTTGCCGAGAAGGAAGTACCTATTCGTATGGGAGTTTCATAGGGAGGTTTAATTCTAAAAAGGCTTGACTAGGTTTCTATTGAATAATTATTTAAATTGTTGCATCATTTTTGTCAAACTTCTTGGGCCAAGTTTGGAAAACTTGTTTACTATTTACTTATGTGAGGAAGTTATCAATTGTGTTGGGAGGGTTGTGTTAACATGTGGCAAATATGAAACCATGGGATGTTTCAATTACACAATTATTTCCTTATACATTTGTGAGGGATATGTTTTGGTATGTTCTAGTGAGAAATGGTTATTTGTGTGTTGGGGTATTTGTCATGATGAGATTGCCATGAAAAAACTAGTTGAACTCTATGAGAGGAAATTGGAATGATTTAATCTCCAATGACCCATATATTAAATTCTATAGGAGATGCAATAAGGTGCTTAAACAATTTGTCAACTTTGTTTTATTTGAGTGATTCATTCATTTACAAATCCTGAAAATTTGGTTTGATTATTGACATATTCATTGTGTGATCGTGTTCCCCATTCTTTTCATTACAACATCTTCGACATGTGTGATATAACAAGAACATTAAATTATTTTTTTCACCTTTCTATTATAAAATCATTATCCTTTTCAATAGTTTATTGTTTCAAGCAATTATATAGTCGCATGTGGAATAAAATAGGGCTTCAATTTAAAAATAATACTTACACATATCTACTAAGTAAAATGCATAACCTTTTTGAACATTGGAGTGTAACAAAGATAATTATTCATCTAAAGAAAAAGGCTCACTTTAATGATTTGGTGAGAGAACCTTTTCAACACTACCTCAATATATTTAGCAAATTCATCTTAGTGTTTGGATCACACAACATTTTGTCCTCCATTGAAATTCCTTATTGAAAAGTTCACATAGGTTACACATGTGAAGTTCTATTAGAAAGTTGAAATAAAACCTTCTTGTAATTTACATCACACAACTTTCACACACTTATTTGTTAAATTTTTGTTTATTTATTTATTTCCTTCTTGGCTTGTATGTTTCTTGAAAATCTCATCATTTTTCAAATGTTCCTTTTTCAACCTTTAGAACCATCAATTTTTTATGGGTGAAATTTTGCCAAATTTTGACCTGAAAAATATGATTTCAACCCATACAAAGGATTTATAATGAAAAAAAGGGCCCAAATTCGCTAGATTTTGAAGGATTTTTTTTCCCAAATTGCCAAATTCTAATCCAGTAAATAGCCAAAAATAGGGAAATATTCTGGGTTTTTTCTTCTTTCAAATTCGATTGAATTAAAAAATTCCCAAATTAACAAATATCTGAACCCATTATCTTTATTTTTTGGAGACCTCATTCACCTACCTGTACTGCATATTTTGGATATCCATTTGGCTTTGTAACCCTGGAAATTAAAATTGGATGATGATGCCGGTTTAGATCAGCAAAATAACTTTAGGCCAGCAGCCTTGCCACTGTGCTGAGGCTGACAAGTAGTTAGCATAGCAAAGCCTAACGCCTGCTAGAGAAGAGTGTAATAAATATGATCTCACTGCTGCTCCATGTTTCTGATCAGTCAATCATAATGATTGGTCCAGGTGGTTTGCTGTTAGTAGTTTCCCACCTATTTGCAATCCCAGTTGAAATTTTATGGCTAGGGTTGGAAAAAAAGGAAAGAACTAAACTTTGGATGTGAGAAACATTTTTGCAGGGTCAGAAAAAAGGAAATAAATAACTAAACTTGGATGTGAGAAATATTTTTGCAGGGTCAAATATTGAGCACTGCTAGAGATACTCTGCACTAGTGTAAACTGCTAAACCTCATCTTTCTTGTTTGGAAAATTGCTCCATAGCGATTAGCTAGCCCTAAAACATCACACACACACTTCTCTTTGGTCAACAAAACATGAATGAAATAATTATGGCTAAAATGAAAATGATTAAAATAATTATGACTAAAATGAAAATGATTAAAATAATTATGGCAAAATTAAACATGGCTAACAAAAAAAAATGCATTCCCAAACTTAATATTCATGTTTCATGAAGTCTAAAATGAAACCGAGTGATTATCTTAACGCGCCCTGTTGTTGGAGGACACTAAACACGCTTATGAACTTTTTGCAGGTGTCAGTGTGACGCCTTCCTTTGCTGGCACTCGCATAGTTTTGCCGCGGGTTTGAATAATGATTTCTCCCTCGCACACTCGCGTCAAACATGTGCAATGCACCAAAAAAAAAACACACACACACACACGCACACACACAATGCTTCTTAGTCATACTCCAGAATGTTCCACCCAGCCGTCAAGAAGAGACCACCCCAATTTCCTTTGTGAAACTAAAAGGGTGGACAGACTGCACAGAATTCCCTAACTCAATCAACAACAGCACCCAGAGTGGTTTGTTGGCCTTAATTGGCCTACCAAGGCAAGGATATATTGTGTTTTTAGATTCATTATAAAGAGTATAGTAGCTTAAGGGATTTTGGCCCCTACTAGGTAATAATAATAAATAATAGGTCTATTTTTATATGACCATTCCTGAAAGGTGATGTTTTGGCTTGTCTTGAAACTCGAGATTAGTTATAGAGTTATAATAATATCTTGAAGGATTTTTGGTTTCTTTTAAGAGGATTTTTTGAAGATTAATATATTTTTGCATGGTGAAATATTTGAGTTTTCATAATTCTTCTTTTGCCTTCAGATTCTTTGTAATGTAAATGGCAAGGCCATAGTGTGACACGGCCCTTGTTTGTTTAACAACTGATTAGAAAGAAGAACAAAGGGGAAAAACATAATAATTTCCTGACTCATTCTAAATCAATGTTAACCAACGGTTGACATTATAACATAACACATATAAGAAAAGAAAAATAATCATTGCTTGCCCAACCCTAGACATAGAAACGAGTTATTACATAACCCATATACAAGAGGGAAAAAAACCCGTCCGTTGCCCAACCCTAAACATCTTTTGGTTCATGAACTAACAACCCGTGTATGAGTCAGTTAGTTAAAAGATTCTCGAAACTTTTGTTTCATATTATAAAAGAACACTTTTTAATTTTATTTTCTATTTGTTTTTTTCGGTTTTCCCTGACACTTTGTAACACACTGATTAACCTTGTCTTCCTATTCAGGAACAGCCTTATCTAGGAAGTCAGTTACCAACCTTTCATCAGCTACACAAGCTTTTGCGTAAAGAGGTACGATTTAGGGTTTAAGGTTTAGGTTTTATGATTTAAAATAATAATAATACTAATAATAATTCTGGGAGAAACAAAATTCTGTCCAATGAAATATGGATGATAAGTGGTTAAAAAACTGTTTTTTTTTTTTTTTTTTGGGGTTCCAGATCCCTAGCTATCTAACCATGGTGGTTACCTCAGTTGCTTTTTTTCATTACCCCCCAACAACCCAACCCAACCCAACCCAACCCACAATCAAGTTGTTAGTGGTTACATAGTAGATAGGTCGGCATTAGAGCCCTCACCTATGTACAAATCACTACTTACCTAAGAAGGTAATTGCCTATTTTCTACCTATCTATTTAGTGGAGGTAGGCCTGAGGGCTCAAAACGCAATCTAAATTTTCAGAGTGCCACGTGGCATCATTTAAAACACTTTCAAAGGAAAGCTGAAGGTGACCAACCAGTCATCAGTGTAGGTG
>Ga0116227_10005905_pt1 | contig 25280 bp, 22 predicted proteins | sample S1TSphgellanicum_FD_89693 | JGI IMG/M metagenome (GOLD analysis project Ga0116227, IMG submission 89693) | Host-associated microbial communities from peat moss isolated from Minnesota, USA - S1T2_Fb - Sphagnum magellanicum MG | ecosystem: Host-associated > Plants > Peat moss > Unclassified... | reverse complement strand
TCAAACATATTTAAACCATGGTTTAGTTTAATTTAATTTAACATAATTTAGTTTAACAATAATTAGTTTAACCTAACTTAATTTAACCATTGTCAATTTTAGCCTAATTTAGTTTAGCCATAACTATTATTACCTAACTTAATTTAGCCATAATTAGTTTGGCCTAACTTAATAGAGCCATAGTTAATTTAAATTAATTTAATTTAGCCATAATCGGTTTAATCTAATAAATTTAGCCATGGTTAGTTTAACTTTTTTGTTTATTTAACCTAGGTTAGTTTAGGTTAGCCTAAGTTAGCATGGGGTTAACCTTAGTACTAGAGGTACATAATACTATTATATATAGCCTATATAGATATATTAAATATAATATTTAAGTATGTATAAGTTTAGGCCATTATTTTTATGACACGTGTCCATGTTATACACATTTAGTTGCATGTTAGTTGCACACACAATCGTATGGCCCAAAAATTATACAATACCAAATTTGTAGTTGCAAACATGACTAAAATAGTTACAAACGACAACCACTAGTAGAAATTTTGTCTTTTGCAACTTGTCTTATGCAACTAAAAAATGTCGCATGCAACTGCACATGTTGCATGCAACTCCAAAATAATTGCATGTGAGACTTTTTAGTTACATAAGACAAGTTGCAAAAGACAAAATTTCTAGTAGTGAACCAGTTGCATGCCAGTTGCATAGTGATTAGTTGCAAATGACAAGATTTCTAGTAGTGACATAAGGATGGCCACCAAGTTGTGGGCTTTTTCCCATTCTCCTTCCAAAGCCCACTGAATTTTTTGGAAATTCTTGAAGAATCCTTTGCTTAAATTTACACCCAACTATTCATCGAATTGTAAGTGGCTGATAAAGTCTAAGTTGATTTCAATTCAAAAATTTAATCTAGTCATGAAAAATATGAAAAAAAAATCAAAACAACAAATCTAAATATGGAATTCAAGTTTTTTCAGGAAATAGTGTACTTGTTCCATTCTTTCCAAACTCAATGTTCAATAATACAATTCCTCCCTTGTCTTGCCAAAAATGATCACTTGAAAATAGTCCTATGATCAATTCAAATTCAATGGTGACAAAAACTATGTAAACTAATTAATAAATCCTAGCAAAATAACTAAGTAAGTAGGTATAAACTAACTAACTATTTATAATGAGTAATTATTCCCTTAACACACAGTCCATGTCAAAGTAGTGGTTATGAAGGTTATAGTATGATGTGTTGGTTAGGGGGGCAGTTTTGTACCCTTTAGGAGTCACCTTGGATTTCCAGGAAGAGACTACTTATTATCAACCATGATAACAAACCATAGATAGTTGTAAGGTTTTTTTGCCAGTTACCTTCTATCACAACCCTAGCCTTGGGCTTGTGACCAAAGCAAGGGCTTGCAAGAGTGCAGGACAAGAGGAAGGCCCGGGAAACACATCTTATACTCCCGGGAGTGCAGGAGAGTGTGAGAGAATGAACCCTCACACTCCCAAGACAACTCCCCCTTGGGGAGTTGGAGCCCCAATGGACTCCCGAATCTTTAGGGAGCAATTTCAAGAGTTAAAACCCATTGGATTGAAATTTTTTTTATATCATTGGAAATCTATTGAAACGTAGATGTCTAAAATGGGCTCGCATGACCCATTTGGACATTTGAAACACAAGTTATGGCCAAAAGAAAACTTGGGAGTCAAATTGGCGATTTGACTCCCGACCACTAAAAGTCAGGAATCAATTCGATTTCCTTGTTTGCAGGTAGTGTGTGACATATTGTTGAAAAACTCTTGACAAGGGCTACAACTTTGCTTCAGACCTCATCTCAATCGAAGGTCTTCACACAAAATTATGGGGCCCTAAAGTTGTGGGAGTTTCAACTTTGGAAATTTCAGGACAAAATACCATTTGGATGTGGCCCTCGTGAAGAGGCACAGAGTATACTATAAGGGGGAAGGTGGTGGCTACCCCCAAGTCCGGGCCGTGGTGAGTCTTGTGAGTCCAAGTTTGTTCGTGGTTCGTCTTAGCACCAAAATGCTCCAACTATGCACTAACCAGCTCGTTGTTTGGTTTTGTGCAGGTTCGTGTGAGTGATTAAGTGTTTGTCATTCTTCCTAGTCCCATCCTAGAGCTCCAGCACACCCCTTTACCCCAAAATGCTGCAAGCCAGGGAACATGCCCCAACTCCTTGTTCTTCTGTTGGTTTCACTTCAGACTCACATTTGAGTCTAACAAGGAGTTTGGGAGCCCATCACCTTCATTGGGGTGCATGTAGGAAAATATAACAATTTGATGGTTAAGTAGTATTTTCAAGGCTTCCCTGTGGTTTTGATTTGTTGGAGGACAATGTCCATGCTATGGATGACCCCCCTGTTCATAAGTTAGAGATGTTAGGTGCCTAGGTTGGGCCATTCATTCAAGGTTCATCACATGATCTTCCACCATTGTGGGGAACATTGTTGGAACTTCAAGCATCAACCAGACATTATATTCATTAGGCTTGGCACACTTTGCCATCGCTAAGCCCACAGATACCTGTAGATCCAGCCATGAACCACCTGGTTTATGACCTTTGGATTTTAGGGTTATTCGGTGGCATATTCTCGAAAATGGAATTTGCCTAATAGAGCTTTTGGAGGCATTAGTTCCGGCCTTACAGTTGTCCTAAAATCTGACATCAGGATTCGTTAATACTATTATGTGGAAAAGGATCCTCAAACTTGGCAAGTCTCCATGCACCATATTATGATGTTGCGACAACAACATCTTGAATTGTTGCCTACATCAACGATTTAAGGTTACCAACACACCTTACCAAACAACATCACATTGCGGGGGGCACATGATTTAGACATGATTAGACAAATGGACCTAGTCATATCAAGATGGTCATGTTAGGGTTTATTACAAGTTGGCACAAGTCAGGGACTTTCAGACCCCATATCAAGGTTATTCTGGGAGTTGATTCAAGTGTTGCAATATTTGTAGACCTCTCAGCTACACTCATGTGCATATGTGTTGGAAGATGTCCCACCTTTGGGGGATTTTCGGCTTGTTGTATTGGCAACATGGCAACAAATTAGGGCTTGGATTGGGGAGCCAATGTAGGTGGAAGTTGCAACATTTGGTTCATGTGCCCACCATTTTCGATGGCCATGGACTAACCTTGTTTCGCCATAGGTACTTTAGAGCCCATATTAGCTCATTTTGAGGTCACCCACATGCTTGGTGGATGACATTTGAGATCCAAGACAACATTCTTCTACCGTTCAACATGATGATTGACCACCTTTAACTGTGGTCAATAGGGTTGGCCTACCTTGGGCAACATTACCTACTCTTTTGAGTTTTTCACATTTTCATGCATTTCAGAATGGTGGCCTAGGCATGATTTGGGACACTAATTCATCCAAGATGGAGGAGCCTAATGTTGATTAGTGAAAGTGTGTTATGGGATTTCGCACAAGCACCATAGTTGTGCAAGGGATTTCCAAAGGTGTTCATAGATGGATATTGGGATAGGTTATGGATCTTACTTATCTCACATGGATATTTAACCTTTGTTGGGTTGAGTAGGTCCAATTTGCATAGTCTTTCTTGCCCACCCACCCTTCCTCTACTTTTGTTGCACCTACATATGGGTCAACTATCTTGGTGCAAGGGGGGGACATCCTTGGCATTTATGGGATCATGAATTTATGGGTAATGGGAAAGAGGTTTTTTGATGTGGGGGCACTAGGGCATTATGGTGTTACGCCACTTTTTGCATAACAATCATAGGTTTCATCTTCAACCTCAAGTGCTGGGGATGTTTCATCATTTTAGCCCAAGGTACATGAGACCCTAAAGTCATGGGAGCCATATATTGGTCCTGTAATTATAAGTGATGAGGTGCAAGAAGTATGACAACTATTGTAAGATCATGTTGGTTGTTTTGCTTTCAATTTGAATGAATTAGGATTGTTGAGAGGACATGAGGTCCAAATTGTATTGGAAGATGATAATTTATTTTCAAATGACCTTGTTGAGTGAAATGGAAAGGGCCTTGGTTCAAGCTTGGACAACAAAGTTGCTGGATGCAAGCGTGGTGGAACTATCAAGAGGTGATTATGCCTCATCCATAATGATGCCAGCCAATAAGGATTTTTTGGCAATTATAGGGAATGGCGCATTTGTGGGGATTATCACCCAATCAATAAACGCACGCATTTGAACAAATATGCCATGCCCTTATAGGAGGAGATTTTTGATGCCCTTGGTTAGGCCAAGGTTTTTAGTACCTTGAACTTAAGATTTGGTTACCATCAATTGCCATTGAAGGAGGGTGACAAGGTTAAAACAACATTTTGGGAAATTGATCTTCATGGGAAGGATTGTTTGTACTAATGATGGTTTTTACCATTTGGTTTTAATCATGCCCTACAAAATTTCAAAGGGCGATGGATTAAGTGTTGGTAGGACTTAGTTTTGCCAAGTGCTACATCGATGACATTATTGTCTTCAACCCGATATTAGAGGTTCACAAGCATCATCAACAAGAGGTATTTGGAAGACTAAATGATCATAACCTTAAGTTTCATCTAAGTAAATGCCAATTTTTCCAGACACAAGTGGAATACTTGGGTCACATGATTTATCCAGGTGGATTGGGAAATAGAAGGCCAAGGTTGAGGCCATTTCACGGGTACCTTGGTTGATAGATGTCAACTGGTTTTTAGGCTTGTGTAATTATTAATGGAGATTTGTTAAAGGATTTAACAACATTGTTAAACCTTTAACTAGGTTGACGTAGATCGACCGGGAGTATGTTTGGGGTGAGGAGCATGAATAAACATTTTAAGAATTGAAGGCCTAACTTTCTTTAGCCCCCATTTTGAGGTGACCCATTTGAAAATGTCCTTTTTAGTTGCATACTGATTGGAGTACCTTAGGGTTGGGAGCCGTGTTTACCCAACTAGATGATGATGGTCAGGAGTTTGTGGTGGCATATGCCAATTAGTCCAATAATAAGACATAAGTGAAGTATAGTTCGTATGAGCGGGAGTGTTTCACTATTGCTTGGATGGTTTTTTCTTTCTAGTGTTATCTATATGGTAGCCCATTTACTTTGGTTACTGATCACCAGCCCTTAAATTTTTTTACGGAATCAAATTGACTCATAGGCAAGTTGGCTAGGTGGGCATTTATCCTATAGGAGTTTGATTTCAATATTGTTCATAGGGTTGGTGTGGTTAATTGATATGCTAATGGGTTGGGTCAAAATCCAAGTTCTAGTGAAGAGTGTCACAACCCTACTTTGAGAGATTGTGAGGATGAAACTCACACTCCCAAAGTTGGGACTTGGGAGTCCTCCGAGACTCTTGAAACTTCAGAGTTCAATTGCAGGGGTCAAAACACCTCACATTGGGGTGTTATTTATATCATTGGAAAGATAGCAAAGTGTAGATGTCGAAAATGGCTTTGTATGGGCCATTTGGACATTTACAGCACAAGTTATGGCAAAATGAAGGGCCGGGAGTCAAACTGGTAGTTTAACTCTTGACCATTAAAAGTTAGGAATTGACCCGACCCTGGTGCGTGTAGGTGGAGTGCAACACACCATTGAAAAGATCCCAAAGAGAGCTACAAGTTTGCTTGAGATCTCATCCCAATCAAAGGTCTGAGCAAAGAGTTATGACTTCACAAAGTCCTGGGAGTCCCGAGACAAAAAGCCATTCGGGTGTGGGTGCCGCAGAGAGGCACAAAATATACTACATGGGGGAAGGTGGTGGCTTCCCCCGAGTCCGGGCTGTGGTGAGTCAAGTGAATCCATAGTTGCTTGTGGCTTGTCTTAGCACCAAAGGTGCTCCAGAAAGTTAACTAACCAATTCATTGGTTGGTTTGATGCAGGTTTGAGTATGTGAATAGCTTGTCACTTTTCCTAGTCCCATCTCGGAGCTTCAACACGCCCCTCTACCCCTTCTAGTGTTAAGAGCTAGGAGCGTGCCCCAAGTTCTTCACAATTCCATTGTGTGAGTAACCTAGACCCAACTTGGGTCTAACTAAGAACTTGGGAGCACGTCAAAGAGGATATTGTAGGTGCCAAGATGGCATGCTTCTGCATACATTTATATTTTGTTTGGGTGTTATGGGGATGTGCCCTAAAGCAACATAGGTGGTGGGAATTCCCAAAGTGATGATGATGAACTAGAAGGCAATAATGCCTTGGACATCCATTTAAATTTATTATGGCATATCTACAAGTCGATGAAGTTCTGATGGGATTGACACCCAAGGACTGGAATCAGGTTGTCCACAAGGTGAAATGGTTCTGATGGGAAGATAATTCCTTATTACAAGTGTGGATAGATGGGCGAATACAAGTAGTAGCATGCCCAGAGCAATGTGAAGGCCTTGTATAACATGTTCATGAGGAGTTGGACCATTTTGGGGTTTGATGAACCTATAGTTGGCTCCATGCATTATATGGATGGCGTGGGATGCAACTATAGGTTTAACAATTTGTTTCTTGGTGTGTGGTGTGTGATTGAGTATGGGCATCATTCAACACACCAACACACTAGCTACAACCTTTACCAATTATGGGGCTAGGTTATCAATGGAACTTGGATTTTGTTAACCCATTAAGTTTGACACCTTGACATAAATGTTATGTTTTGGTTATGATCAAACATTTCTCCAAGTGGTTGGAGTTGGTGCTCTTATTATATTGCAATAGTGAAGGAGCCGCATATGCATTTTTGGAGATAATGTTCAAAATGTTTATGCTTAGTTGATAGGTAAAAGCAGATGAAAGCCAAGGGTCCCCTAGGGTGGAAGAGCCCGTGCAAAGTACCCATGTTGCTTCTTGGCTACGGGGAGACTACGCTTTAGGTGAAAATCAAAACATACTTGATTCATATTATCAAATGGTAGGAAATTGCATATCATTAGCTAATATACCTACTTCCGCGAGAACGCTAGTTGCTCAGACTTAAACACCTTTATAGCCGCCTCCAGCCTTCAGCAGGCCCACGTTGAGGTTTTCATCAACCAAGGTACGAAATTCGAAAGGGACTTCCAAGATTTGTGTGAGAAAACATTGATAGATCATCAAACTACTTTACGAGATCATCCTTAAACAGATGGTTTGGCCGAACAAATGGTGTAGACGGTGAAACAAAAATTACAAAAATATGGCCTTTAGAAAAGCCACACTTAAGATTGGGCTATGTAATTACCATGGTTGGCCATGGGATATAAGTTTAATTAACAAGCCTTATCGGCATTTTTTTAACTGTATTTTCTACTATTCGGTTGGGATCTTGAGCTACTAGCCTCCATTTGACATGATGTTATGATTGTAATTAGTTTCAATGATCTTGCAATGTGGGTTCAGGCATGTGAGTAGAAGGTTGCTTTGTTCAAGCGAGTGATGCCTATATAGGGCTATGGAGGATTTGATAATTGCTAAGCATCGAAATATTCTTTGGTATGCCACAATTTGAAGATGAGGTTATTGATTTAGGGTTTGTAGGTTTAAGCTAAGGGATTATGTTTACTTGTAGCAGACAACACCCACTACATTGGATGTGACTATAGGTCGTGTGATTTTGCGTGTTCAGAAGGTCCTACCTTCCAGATTATTATTGTTGGAAGGACGAGATCGTCAAATATGGAAGGACCATGTGCCTAATTGTGCGCCATGTCATCTTCCTAATGTGGATGGACAAATTGACCCATCCTTGGCCCCTATACCTATTAATTTATGGTGTATGTTGTGTGGGTAGTTCGTAGGATTTACCAGTATGTTGGTTTATGACTGGTGTTCAAGAGGATGGCACATGGCATGTTTGACATCGCCCTTGGAGAGGTATCGGTTAGCAAATGGTTTTGCCCTTGGTGCACCTAGTAGACATGGTTCCCACAATTACATAATAGGACTAATTAAAAAAAATTCCTTAAGAGGTATCACCTTTGGTTGAGGATTTGAAGGATTCCATATAAGCGACTAACAATGGGGTTCACATTTGCTCCTGACTTAATGATCCTTTTACCTTGGAATTGAAAGCTTCCTCTAGTGGATTGTTGGCATTAATTCTATAATGTTATTTGGTTTCAAGGGGCTTCAACCTCAAATAGGGGGGTAGTTTGGATGTGGTGTACTAGTTAGGGTATTTTTATGTTATGTGTTGTGAGTATGGTGACAATGATAGGTAAAGGTGCTGACCTTGGATTGCATGACAAATACATCCCCATTAAGATAAATAAACATCACATTCAATAATGGATGCCTTGTAACATTGTCCCAACCATTAGAACAAATGGTTGTTCCATATTTGTGAATGGAGTTTCATGTTTTTTTAGCAAAAAATTTAGACATGTGAAGCTTGGATTGTTTTAACAAATCTATGCATAATCCATGGTAGGATGGGGGTTTATAGTAGGTTTGGGGTTTTAAGGTTGTTTTCATAGCTTCTAATTACTGAGTGTCTGGCAATGTTGAAAGAGATGTTTGCTTCATAAAAAAAATGACCCGCTTTTTGTCCAATTCTTGTTCTTTTGTTGAGTTCAATCCCTTTTGTAATGAGACTTGTTAAAAGGTTTGGACACCATGATTTGTGGATCTATTAATACCTTATGTGTTATTTGTAGGTGTGTGTAAATTGGAACCCCTTCCATTGGAAATGTGGAAACATATTTTCTTTCCACTAAAAGGTTCAACTTTTTAATGCCAAGTTTTTTGGTGGCCCATCAGGGGCTAATACAACCACATCATCTAATGGTTGATGTGCAATTCTCCCACAAGTGCCAAATAATGTTTTGATTTGTGTTCATGCCCTTAAATAAATTGTAACACCAACTTTTCCACTACCATCATGTTGATAACCCAAATGGAAAAACATTATATCCTTGTGATATGAAATGAAATTATTGTAAAACTTATTCTACCTTATTTAGATTGTTCATACTCATTAATACCATGGCTCCCACATGTTTTGCCTACCTTTCATTAAAAAAACCCAGAAAACAAAAAAAACAAATTAAGGAAATTGGTATATAACAATAAGGTTCAATTTCACTTTAAGAGTTACATGATGAAATTTACCACCAAGTGTTTATGCAATATGACGATTTGAAATTTCATACTTTCATAAAGGTTTTGCCCTTTTCTTTCAAGATATACGTTAATGATTGCTTGTTAAACAACATAGCCCACACACTTCAAAGGAAAAAATGAATTTAAAATGCATCTTTCACTTTTTATTACCGAACACACACTAGAAAAAATCTTGTCCATTATAACTTGTGTCACAAATTGTTGTAACAAGGTTTAACGACCTTTGAAAATTGACCCTTCTTTAGACCTGTGGAAAGGTTTCGAAGATAAGATATCCTAAAAGCGATCACATTCCCCATTTGATGATTTGAAGCACAACTTATGATAAAAAAAAACATGAATGTCAAATTAACATTTGATTTTCAACCACTAAAATGTTTGACAAATGGGTCAAATGATTTCGGAATGAAGTGTGTAACACAAAGTTGGAAAGATCTTTTCACAGGTTATAATTTTATTTTGGAAAATTATTAAATTGGAGTCCATATGCAAAAATGTCAGGACCTTAACCTTAGGCTCATGATTAAAGCAAAGGCATGGAAAGGTGTGGATTGAGAATGCAATTCGAGAGTCACATTTGCACTTTTGAGAATGTGAAGGAATGAACTCACACACTTTCAAGTGGACTGCCATTTTGGGAGTTGAAATCCTTATGGAGTTCTAGATTTTCAAAAAGGTATTTCAGGGGTCAATTTTCATTAAATTAAAAAGTTTTTTATACCATTGGAAAGCTCTTGAAACGTAAATGTCTAAAATGAGCTTGCATGACCCATTTAAATACTTAAAACACAAGTTATGGCCAAACGAAGGGTCGGGAATCAAAATGCCAATTTGACTCCTACCCATTAAAAGTCGAGAATCACTCTGATATATGTGTGTGCAAGTGGCATGCCACATATCAATGGAAAGTTCTCGACAAGGGCTAAAACTTTTCCTTAGACTTCACCTCAATCAAAGGTCGAGACAAGAAGGTTTATGGCCTTCCAAAGTGCCAAGAGTCTTAATTTCTAGAATTTTGGGACTCCCAACTTGAGAGTCCCAGGACAAAATGACATTTGGATGTAGCCCCTTTGGTTAATTATAGAAAATATTATAAGCGGAAGGTGGTGGTTTCCCCCAAGTTTGGGCCATGGTGAGTTTTGTGAATCTGTGTATGCTTGTGGTTCGTCCATGCACCAAAAGTGTTTTAACCACGCATTAAGCAACTTGTCGTTTCATTTGTGTAAATTCGTGTGAATAATTGATCCGCTTGTTTTTTGTCTTAATCCCCATCCTAGAGTTCCAACATGCCCCTCTACCCTTGAAATGTTGCGAGTTAGGGAATGTACCCCCAATTCCTTATTTTTCCACAATTTTCACTTTTGGATTTGCATTTGAGTCTTTCAAGAAGTGTGAGGGTGCGTCAAAGAAGTAGGAGTTATGAAACTCATAACTAGACTAAATCAAGAATTTTCACAATTTTTTTTAAAGAGTCTTTAGAAATGTTTTCCATTTCAAAGTGAATGCCAATTGCAAGTGCTCAAGTTGCAAAAGACCAAACATGTTGCCCAAAAAATTGAATTCTCCCTACCTTCACGATTGGTTTACCTTAAAGGTTGCAAGTATTCTCTCACCCTTGTTGAATGCAATTGCTCCAAAATCAACAAAGTTTCCATGCACTTTCATTGCTTGATGCACGATTATGACAAGGAAAGAATGATTTATGTGAATTTCACAAGAATTGTGAGATGCAACACTGTAAGGTGATAAATTTGTGAGTTTTGAAACAAGGTGCCAATTTTCTTTTGCCAATCTCACCCCTTGTTATATATATGTGTGTGTGTGTGAACAAGTTTGATACCCATAGTGTTTGGAGCAAAATTCAATACATGCCCCCACACTTGCTTGTTCATACAACTTTGGATGACTAGTTTACTGAATGAACTCATCTAAGCTTCATTTGGGTTACATATTATGCTAGGAATGACATTTAAATTTTAGTTACATGACTTAAAAACAAGTCCTATAGCAATAGAATAATGGTGTTTAAACAATACCTAGTTTGAATGTTTGGATGAAGTTCAAGTTTTCAATAACATAAAACCAAGTATATATTAGAACTTGATAGGCCTACAAGCAAATGAATTGAACCAATAAGCCCTTGAACCTGGTGACTAGATCATTTACTGTGGCTGGGTCATATTGAACCATGAGTCTATCGGTTTCCAAGCGTTAAGTTCCATCAGACTCTTTAAAAATCACCTCACAAGCTAATCAGCTCAAATGAAATTAACCCATCTCTAAAAGAATTGGGGTTCAAATTCATTAGTCATTATTCAACTACACCTTTTAAGATTTGTCACCCACAAATTACAAAGTCTTCCAAACCTAATCCATAACTTGATAAACAAATTTTGGAAGAACTTGGATGTGGCTCATGAATTGGACAATTAAAACTAATGGAACAATTGGATGCACCACAAAATCTATTTGTGAGTTTGGTGAGGAATATTGATTTTCAGCTCCCTCTCTATAGGAGTGACGGGCTTGGGGGTGCCCACTATTTTGATTTGCAACAAGGGTAGGGTAATGGCTGGGGAGCAAGGTGTTTAACCAGGTAAAGCATGGTTGAAAACTTTTTTTTTTCATTTTTTTTTTACGATGTAGCTGCTGGGTATCACAGGAAAAAAATGAAAAATAAAATAAAAATGCCCACTGGAATGTGCATTCAACTTTTCAAAATGCCCAGCCCTTGGGGCAAAGGAAAGAAAAGTTTCACTTAGAAACATGCCCTCCAAGTACACTAGAATTTTTTATGCCAGTGCTTTTACTTTTTAAGGAAGTCGCAAGGTTGAATGAAGGTGATGATGGTCCCTTTCAGGGGCCAGTTTGGATGGCAATGGAACCCTAAGAACTAAAAAGCCTGAAAACAACCAAGCATAGCCCCCTAAACCCCTTCCCCCCCCCCCCTTCCCCCCAAAAAAAACCCTTGCAATCAAACAAAGTGAAAACAATGCCCCCACCATTCCTTTCATCTTCAATATTCATTCTAGTTGGTTCGAAATGGGTGCCATTATAGAACTGCAAAAGGGGTCCAATTATTATTACCATTCACCAATGAATAATTGTTATTCCCCCCCCTCCCCCCCAATACTTTGGAAGTTCTTTTCACCATTAGGAAAATAGGTAAAGATTGGTGGGGTTGGACATTATAATTTATTTTCCTGTCGGTTCTGGAACCCACCAGTTGTTCCCACCCGCTTTCCCCCCCCCCCAAAACACAAGAGCGAGGGGGGAAGGGCCAGCTGCATTGAGGGCCCAGCCATTGTACAAATAATTGATCTCACTTGTGAGAGAGAGAGAGAGAGAGAGAGAGAGAGTTTTGAAAAATAATTTAGTTTTCTCAAATAGGGTTATTTTCTTACATCCTTACACACCACCACAACAAAACACACAGGCTCTCTCTCTCTCTCTCTATCAATCTCACAAACAAATTGGCAAGGTTTCATCAATTTGCAATTGCTACTAGTGTTATTGAACCAAGAACTTTGTTAGGGTAACAAAAGCTTTGCTCTTATTGATTGCTTGCTCGCTCGCTCGGTCGGCCGGTTGGTCGGTCTGTCCATCGGTCGGTCGAGCATGCATGAGTTGAGAAGAAAGAAATGAAGCAACAAATAAAGTGGGCCCCCAAAAGCATTTACTTATCAATCTCGACAGAGCACACAAGACAAAAAAAAGGAACAGCAATGTGTCATCACTCGAGCTGCTGGACTGGACTGGACTGGACTGGACTGGACTGGACGGGACGGGAAAACAAAATAAAATAAAATGTAGGAAAGAAAAATAAAAAGTTAAGTGTGTCAGGGAAATAATTGAGGCATCCACCACCAATGAAACCTTGCCTACCACAAAACACACACACACACATACACCCCCCTCACCCCCAACCCATTTTATTGAGCGGATTTATCACATTCGGCACGGACATACCCAAAAGAGTGTACATAGTGTATATATATATATATATATATATCTCGGTGTTGGCTGGGTAAGTTCCGTAACTATTTGGTAGTGAATAATACCGGTGATAAATATATACCCTAACTGGCTCATAGATAACTTTTCTCTGTGTTAGTGGTGATCCGGCACTTTTCACATTGGAATCTTCACCTTCTTCAGTGAGAGAGAGTGTGCGGGCTTACCTATAATGGTTATATTTAACTCGGGAAATGTTAAATTTGGACTCCGATACCTTGATTTAGCCTTAAAATTTGGATATTTAGTAACCTTCATTATTGGTTTATTTGACTTCTAGTGGTTAACTGCTAAAAATAATAATGAATTTATTATTACTATTTCCCCCATGAATACGGTTATTGTTTATTTAAGTTTACCCTTACATGGACCCCAATAATTTTGCAAAGCTTGAATAACATAATTCTTTATTTCATATGTGTGCCCTTACTTGGATTGATAATTTTGCAAAGCCCAAAACCTTAACCTATACCCATGTTGATATTCTAAAGTCCATATACCCATTGGACACTCCTATATACATTGTAAGTATTCTCTTGAGTGTGTGTTTGGGTCTATTATTGTTACTTTCACCCGTACATGTACATCATCATGTGGAATACCCACACTTGCCATCCATTACATGATGCAAAAACAACAATAATGAGCCAAGGGGAAACGTTGTCTTTGTTGGCCTTGCCTACCAATGGTAGGCAAGGATATTGTGTTTCGATTCATTATAGAGTATAGTAGCTTAAGGGATTTTGGCCCTTAGGTAATAATAGGTCTATTTTTATATGAAGATTTTTGAAAGATGGTATTTTGGCTTGTGTTGAAACTTGAGAGTATTTAGAGAGTTATAATATCTTGAAGGATTTTGGTTTCTTTTAGAAGTTTTTTTTGTGAAGATTAGGTATATTTTTGCATGGTGAAATATTTGAGTTTCCGTAATTCTTCTTTTGCCTTAAGGTACTTTTTCATGTAAATGGCAAGGTCACAGTGTCACACACCCCTTGTTGATTGAAATTTGGCTTTCACACAATTATTAACCAAGTTTTGTGAAGGCAAACCCCTCCCCCAGCCACTCAAAACCCAAAAAAACACACACACACACACACAAACACATAGTTTTCCCTGTAAACATAATATAGATGGGAAACTAATTAAAATTAGTTCCATTGGGAAAAGATGGGGAACTAAATTGTTAATAAGGGTCACAATTGGGATTTTAAAAAAAAAAGTGTAAATTCAACTAAATTTTCTAAAATACCCATGTTGGAAAAAATTAGCCCAAATTTTGTATATCATAAAATGGGGAAAAAAAAAGAAAAAGAAAACCCTGATTGGGGAGGGTAGCGCCATAGTAAAGGAAGCTGGTATACCTAGCCTTGTTGGGGAAGAAAGAAAGAAAGAAAGAAAGAAAGCAAGCAAAGCAAAGAATTGTGGTAGGGTAGGGGTGGGGGAGGACTAGGGACCTCATGGAAAAAAGTAGCTGCTAGCCCAGAAATATAGGGCCAACCATGAGACCAAGCAAAACAGAGAAAGGCAACACACACTAGCAGCACACTACTACTTTCACTCTCTCACTCAGACCAGCAACGAGTATCACCACATCAACTGCTGGCTGCTGCTGTTGTTGCAGCAACCCATTCAGTTACATCCACCATTGTGCCCTAGGGTGAGTGAGTCCACATCCTCTCTCTCTCAACTTTCTTTCTTTCTTTCTTTCCTCTCTTTGCATTTTCGTTTGCTTCTCTCTTGTGCTTGAGCTTCTTTCTTTTGCCAAACATTTCTGTATTTTGCCCATTTTTTGTGCAGCTCTTTTAGGTACACTCACACCACCCACAACACAAGAAAGTGGTAGTAGTAGTAGTAGTAGTAGACTCTGTAGCGTAATGGAGAAGTGAAATGCTCAGAGTTGGCTGTTTGTTTGTTTTAAAAAAAAATGTGGGATATATTGTCTGTGATGTTTCTTTGGAATAGATTCTTGATTTTTGTATAATGTGTTTTTTTTTTGGGGAGCTCTCTGTGTCTCTCTGTTGAAGCTTTTTTCTTCTTGTTGCTATGTCTGCTGTAGTAGTTTTGAAAACAAAAGAAGAGAAAAGACTCAGTTCTGTGTTTGTGTCCATTTGGTTGTGTTGCAGAGTAAACAGGTGTTTGAGAGAAGGTGCAAAGAAAGATGAAGGGAGGAGGTGGTCAATGGACGGTGGTTGTTGCGTCTCTGGTAATGGTGGTGGTGGTGCTAGCAGCATTGCCGCAGACGGCACAGGCAAAAGCAGCCAAGATACCCACAGATCCACGGCTTGTCGTTCTTGCGTCATGCTTGAACGCAGTGAAACTCACAGGCGTGAGACCCGAGACTTGCAACAAAACTGTGAGTGATCTGGTGACGGTGGACGTGTTTGAGGCCATGTTCAACCACAGGAACGACCCCACTGCTCATGCCCAAGGATTCTGGACTTTCGACTCTTTCATGGACGCAGCGAAGATTTACGAGCCCTTGGGATTCGGTTCCATCGGCGGACTGGATATCCAGAACCGCGAGCTTGCTGCTTTCTTTGCTCATGTTGCTCATGAAACTTCATGTACAGAAAAAAAGAAAAAGAAAACCCTCACTACTCTCTCTCTCTCTCTCCCTCCCTCCTGTCATCATCTCTTTCACATGCTTGTCTCATCTTGTTGCCCTCTTTCACATGTCTGTCTCATCTTGTAAAGCATCATGGCATGTATTGCACATCCAAAATGAACACTCCTAGTAGTCTTTATGGCAACTTTCTTGGCTGCCAAAGTACTAAAATGTTCCTCAAAGTGACATTACAGAGGAGTTCCTCTCACAGTCTTATGGTCCTTCTTCAAATCATCATGGTGTAGAATATGAGTCAGACACTTGTTTCTTTTGATTCAGGATCTGACAATTTTTTATGTGGCTGAGGAAGGGGCCATGCCCCCTCCTCTGTCGGTCAGCTGTGCTTAGAGTAGTAGTCCTGAGAATGCACTTCTGTTTGTTGCCTAGCTGCTTTCTTTGGAAATCAGTTTCAACGGTGTGCTGCCACTGTATTTTCTCAATACATGTGCCGGTGCTTTTATGATCTGCAATCCTTAAGGGGAAGAGCAAGAGAATGTGATGGTGGATATGAAGTATAGATCCAGGTTGTGAGCCAGAGCTTTTGACAACAGACGTGATCAAAATGATGGTCAGAGAGGGATGCATACACATACTTTCCTCTGAGGGAGGGATGGATTGGGAAAAAGGGGATTTGTGGTTCTATGGAGAGCTCTTTTTGTTGTGCAGTATGTGCGGGCTTCTTTGATTTCTTGATGTAATGCTAGAAATTGGATGGGATGGACTAAGAGGGGAGTGGGATTGGGTTTTTGGGGTGAGCAGGTGGATGGTCTGGAGCCAAGGATGGTCCATATCAATGGGGGCTGTGCTACAACCAGGAGATGGCCCCTGACCAGCTGTACTGTAAGGAGGATCTGTTGTATCCATGTGTGCCTGGTGTGGGATACCAAGGCCGCGGTGCCTTCCCTATCTACTGGTTTGTTCCAGCTATGCCTTCTCTGTTTCTTGCAAAGTCTGAAAGTTAATGAAAACACAGTGTGCAGATTTCTTTGGCTTGACTGCCTGGCTCCATCCACAAGGCTCCCTTTCTATTGTTGCAACTTGAAACTGTGGTTGAAGGGTTCTGTATGTTTATGAACCTCATGGAAAGAGGTCCTGATGAGGACCAAATTTTGTGCATCATGTTGTGTTTCCCTCTCTTCTGAATAGTAAGCTACTGCTAGTAGATAGAAATTTGCACAGCTATGCTAGTCACCATTTGCAAGGTAACATGCACCGGCAGAGGCAGTAGTTTAATTCCTCTCTTTCACCAAGTGTGAAGAGAAAAGCTGATCTAGGTTGGGGGCTGGGTGGCTTGCTGGTGGCAGGAACTACAACTATGGGCCAACAGGAATAGCCTTGAATGCAGACTTGTTGCATCACCCTGAAATTTTGACCAACAATGCGACACTTGCATTCCAGGCAGCAATCTGGTATTGGATGACACCTGCCCTAACAAGGCCTTCTCCCCATCAGATTATGATTGGTGAGTGGCAGCCAACAAAGAATGATACACTGGCCCACCGCCTGCCAGGGTTTGGCATGACAATCAATGTCATGGCTGGTGATGAAGAGTGCGGCCATGGTGAAGATCCTCGCATGGGAGACCGCATTGGTACATACCAAAAGTTCCTCACCAGTTGGTTTGGCAATGTCGATCCTGGTGAAAACATTGATTGTGGTTTGCAAGGAGTGGTGCCATTGGCATATGCAGCCATCTAAAGGACTCACCACTTTCATGTTGCCTTGCGAAGTTGGAAGTTGTGTGGTAAATCTTTCTATTTCGAAGCCAAGGAATGGGTGCTCAAATTTATTGACGGATATTGTAATGCTCATATTGCCATGTTGCCTGAGCAATCTTTACAACAGTACTGTGTTCATAATTGTGTGAGCTTCAGAATAAACTCGGGAAATATTACAGGATTATTTTCTCTGAAGCTACAATTCCAGCTGCTATTAAGCTACTACTCGGCCATTAACGACAGAATAAGATGGGATTAGCTGTGGACCTCCAATTTTTTGGAATTTAATCTGTAATATAAGATTTTGTTCTGTTAATGGAATTCTATTTTTACTTGTCTCAATTGTTGAGATCTTATTGAGCTGCTTTTTATAGTTGAAAATGCTACACAGCAAAGCTAGAGAGCAAGATGCACCTTTGAGTACTAGCCAACATCATGACTAATTTCCAGAAAATCAGATTGCACATGTTTGTATAATGGTTTGCTTGAATTTTGGATGCATTAGTCTGTACTTTCCTAAACCATCTGAGGGGAGCTGATGAAGTCAGTCAGTGGGGAGTCAGGGCAGCTCATCACTGCTTCAAACTTTTATCAGTAGCCGATGAAGTCATCAGGCAGTGGGGAGTTACAGCAACTCATCACTGCCTTGCAGTTTTCAAAGCTTTGTGGAGGACTTTTCTCTGCAATCCCAATATGATAGAGTTATCTGAAGGTAGTTCAAACTGGGCTACTGGGCCTGAGTTCCCTTGAAACTGGGGATGGTGTCAAAAGTCAGGATGAAAGTAATATACAGTGTAAAAAACGGGGATCAAACCAGTTTCTTCACCTGAATTGGTCCTTACAGCAGTTTCAGCCCCCAGTTTTGGATTTGCTTTACCTATGTTTGCATTGCTGCATGTTTTATTTACTAGATTTAAAGCCTAGTCAGAATAGAGTCTTGCAAATCTTTTTGAACTGCTATCCAGTTTTATGAATTGGTACTCAAATTTTCCAACTTTCTGGCTACACTACAAAATTGGCAATGAAACAGGGATTAGAGGGTCAGATTAGGGTGACTTTACAAACAACTTCCATGCACTACTGGCAACATCTGCAACAACAGTAGGTTTTGGAAAGCCAGCATTGTAAAAGATTGTAGGCCAGAGAACCATAAGAAGAAATGCCACTTGATAAATCCTGGTACTAAAAAAATCCTACTGAATACATGAGTAAAAACTGTTGGATATCATGGGATGCCAATCAGTAGTAATAGAGGGCGTGCATTATTATCCACTTTAGGCAGTGCACACACTTTATCTCGTGACTTTTGTGGTAGGTGCACGCAGCAAGGCACCGCAACAACAATCGCATAATGACTCTGCCCTTTTATGGCAGATTCAAACTTCAAACCAAAAAACTTCCCTTTACAGGATCAAGAATTTCTCATCTAAATGCATGCACTTTTATTGAACATTTGCCCATCCATAGTATGCACACATAGTAGTCCAACATGTCAATTACACATTGGGAGCAGGGTCAAGTTTGAGCTCAAATTTTCTTCACAAATCTACACCAATGTGTAGTCTCTTCCCTATGGGCAGAGGCAGCAAAAGCCAGAAAAAGTAGGAGAGCAACAACTAAAAAAACATCATTTGGACCTAGGTTCTCAATGTGGGGCAGATCCGGAATTGATTTTATTCATTCTTTCATCTTCACAACTGGTTCTGAGTTGGTAGTTAGGTTAGGATAGCATCTGAATAGTCTTTTTTTAGGTTCCAATCGGATAAACTAGATCAATTTTGCATCTGAGAAAACAAAGCAGTGCAAAAAAGGGGGACAATTTTACTACAGGAAAACATGGCGATATACAATCTGTAGATTGATGGTTGAAGGCTAAAATGAGAACCAAACTCAACATTTGAAGAGTTCATTGGGAAGGAGTAGCAACTCAAAAGCAAGACAATGGTATTTCCAAGGACCATGTTGAAAGCAACATCTTCAAAATCAACATGGGTTCAGAAGTCATCATGTGCTTCCTAAAACCCATCACACAGCAAGAATTTTGTAGGTCATCTTGGATCATATAGTCCCTTTGCTTGGCATAAGTTGTTTTTGTTACACTCATTGTGCTCTTTCATGCTAGTTCTTCTAGATAAATGTATTTGAACATTTGAACCATTCACCTCTTTTCTCTCATGAAACTTAGAAAACCACAAGACTTTGATTGATGTTATGTGACAGCCAACCTGACAATAATTATGAATGCATTTCTCTTGCATATTAGGCCTTCTCCAATAGGAAACCTCGATGAACAATTCCCAAACACTTTCAAACTTGAGAATACTTGCAATTTCAACTCAATTTTACTTTTAAATTCATTTAGTAGAAATGACAAAAGAGTAATTTCGAAATCTCTCACTATGTAGTTTTAGATTCCCAACTCTAGGTTTTGGAACTAACTTGTAGATATAACATCAAAACCGACAATGATAACAATTCCAACAACACCAATAGCTCCAAGCAGTTCGTAAAACGAGAGAAAGTTATTCTGAGAAGAATGACTGTAATTTAGATCAGCCTAATCATTAGTAGTCAAGGATGACTTACAAATGAAGGACTTATGGAGGATATGCAAATTCTATCAAATCTCTCTCTCTCTCTCTTCAACAATTCCTTATCAATTTCTCCTTTCCTTATTTTTCTTCAACAATTCCAAGTGAACAATTCATCGTTCTGACACAATTCCTCAATAAATTTTCCTCATCTTTCTTCAAAAATTCCTCAATAGTTCTTCGTTGTCTTTCTTCAAAAAATTCCTCAACAACTTTTCATCATCTATTTTGAAACATTTCCTCAACAATTCTTCCTCATCTTGCAACTTGAAATTTATCAACATGTCAAGCTTCATAGTTTATTGTTAGCTCACATTTTGTAGGTAAATTGACTTGTTTCTTACTTGATTTTTCTAGTTGATTTAGTCTTTGTGCTAATCAAATTTGTGATTAATTGTGTAAAAGTGAAATTCTTTTGGGGTGTGGGGGTTGAAAGCTTTACAATAATAAGAAAAATTAGCTTCACTCAAATACAAAATAGTCAACATGTGGTCCATATGAACATTTGTAAAAATTGGAAATCTTCAAGGGGGAAAACTCAAACTAGCTTTACATGGATTGGTTAATTGCAACTCAACAAAGTCTCCCCCCTTTGCTATAACAACAATCTTGACACCACCCTTTTGATGGACAAAGTCTCCCAATACCCTATAACAACAATCTTGAGATTGCCATTTTGGTGTCGATGATGATGTCCAATAGTGTGAGCACATAAGAAACTAGATGCAAAAAGTCAAAGATACATTACAAAAAATTTGATAACAATTATGTTATTATTATATATATTATAAATTAAAATTCACAATTGTTATCATTATTTTTTTTTGCAAATTGGTGCAACATTTTGACCTTTAAAAGTAAAATTGAAGATTTTGTCTAAATACTTGCCAAAATTTGGAGAAATTTGGTTAGATTTTGATAGAATTTCTAGTTTCAATGTAGTTTTCTTGCTTGTTTTTTTATTGTTTTTGCAATTTAAAAAAAAAGTTGCCATTAATGCAAAATTTTTTGGGGATGATCACTGCTTGTGCCACATCACAAAATTTGAAAAAAAAACCTTTGAATTTGTAACTCGCAAGCTTCAAATCCTTTCTACTTCAATTGAACATGGTTTTTGTTTTAAAACTCCCTAAAATTTGTCAAGCATTTTACAATAGATTTTTTTAATTAGGAGTTTATTAGGAGTTTATTGATCAACAAATTTTGTTCTACAACAACATGCAACACTTCTTGTTGCAACGAAGTTAATTTAACAAGATCCCAAATTTTGCTTGAGATATTTCCTTATTTGTATATCTAAAAATTTGAAATTTGATCAAACATATCACAACTTGTCATCTCTCTTTTGAAATTTTGATCTATTTATGAAAAAAATTGTGAAATTTAATTTATACTAGATATTACAAGATCATTATACAATAAAATATGGTTTTTCTCATAATAGTAGTCCTTGGTTCATCACATGTGTCACATTTGAGGTAATTATGTGGTTTCATCCATTTCAATATAAAGTATATAAATATATATCATAATTTGACATTTATTGCAATATGTAACAATGTTGGGTGAGTATTAGGTTGGAACCTTGGTCATGGTATTGATGAACCAATTAGACTAATGTTTTCTTTTTGGCATAAATCACCAAAAATCTCTAAAAAATATAGGTTATCCACTTGTAAGCTTGGGTTTTAAGGATTAAAAAAAAAAATCACCTAAAACCTATATTGGCAACAAATGATATCACTATATTAAGTACATGGATGAGGAAATTGTCGCCTTCATAATACACTCATTGTCAATTTGCCAACTCTTGTCTTAATGCCATCACATGTCACCATTTCCCCCATCTCCACCATTGATTAGTTGCCACTTTTGCACACTTGAATTTGGGCCCTTCATTAACTTTTTTTTCCCTTTCTAGGTCTTCTCTCGCTAGCTTTATTTCTTGCTCATAGAAGGACATCACTAGAAACCTTGTTTGTGTTTCATGACCCACTAAATAGTAGACTATAACATTGAGCTTTGAGGGTTTTTGTTTTGCATTGATTGATTCTTCTTTTAGAATTTAGGTTTGTACATTGTAAATCCAATCAACAATTTGGCTTGTAAGTTGTCACATTGTGTAACATGTTTCATTGCTGAGTTGGTTGTTGCTTTTAGGCTTTGTGTTATTATTAATGTTAGTTGAACGGTGAAAAATCAAGATGCTTGAACATCAATGAAGTTGTCATTGGAGATCAAATTTGCGATCACCTCGAAGACATTGGATTTGGAAACAACATGTTAAGGGGTAGTTGGGCATTGTTGGTAGGTTATGTGAATCAAACATTGAGAAGCACATTGTGAAGGTCAAACTCCAATTGCCATATATGTGTTTTGATCCTTAATTTTAGTTGAAAGTTCCCCCTTTGCATATGGTGTAGTAACACTATAATGTGATGAACCTTATCTTTAACTACAACTTATAGCCTAATTCTTTTCTTGAGATACAAATCCTTGGCATTTGCTATTTTTCATTTTGAGTGTCATTTTGGTTCAAAGCTTTAGCTTGTTGGTTCATTTCAAAAGCTGAAAATTCGCTATAATTAGGGTATTTCAACAAGCTATATTAAAGTTATTTCATTTTTTGTAAATTTGTGGATTTTTTGCAAGCTTGTTTGTTTCATTTTAGGGATTGAGAAGGTGACACTACTTCTTGTGTCACCCCAAAAAATTGCATAAATATTTCCTTTTTTCTCACAACCTTGGTGATTGTTATTGATGTGGGTTCATCCAATAGTACAATTCCTTCTTGTAGCCAACAACATGTTCAAGTTGGTGTGTTGGTCATTAGTTAGTTAAGTGATTTTTTGCATGTAAAGTTAGCCTCATTAAGTTATTTTCCATGATCATTTGGCATTGAACTTGAGGAAGAAACTTGCGTTGTTTCGTCCTCTTGCTTTATCACCTCTAAAAAAAATTTAAAAAATGGTTTTATGAATCAACATGAAAATTTAAAGTTTGAATGGGTAGCAAAATTAGCTTGGGCCAAATTGCAAGTAGGTTTTAATGGTTGTGTGCACATTGTTAAGTGCAAAATGTACTTTGAGGTTGAGTATAAAAATAATCTTCTTGCACCTAAATGGGATTTTCTCCAAAAACATGCTAGTCATAAAAAGGTAGAAATAGTTTTGAAAGAGGTGAAGAATGAGGAGTGGTACATGAGTATGGATTGCAGACATGTTCTAAAAATGAAGTTACTCATGCATGGAGGGTAGGGGATTAGTGTTGCAACATGTTGTTAATGGGGTGGGGGAAGGGGGGGGGGGGGGGGGGGGAAATGTAGAAAACTTGTTTAATTTGCAAAGTTGTTCCGTACTTTGAAGTATGGCAAACCAATATTTGAATATGAGGCACAAATAATTTTTTGATTTTTTGAATTTGGAATTTAATCCCAAAATGCATTAGATGAACTTAGCAAGTTGTCAAAATGGCTCACCACATACATAACATTGTTTTGGAAGCTACCATATCTATTGTTGTGACTACCTAATACACTTCTCTAGCATGTGATAAATTAAGTACAATTGACAACTAAAACTAGTTATTAATTCTTGCATACGTGGTACATTATTGGTTGGGCAAACTAATTTTTCTTTCCCTTGAATGTGTGGTGGCTAGATCAAATGCTGATAATTTGACTAAGGTGTTTATGCAAGCTTTGATGAACCAAGGTAGTTTATATAAGGATATGATTTATATGAAAGTAATGACATTCGGCACAAATGATGTTTATGTTTTCCAAGGTGTTAGATGGTCAAGGGTTACAAAGTAGATTTTTGATGCATGAGCTCATCACTCCATGGGAGTGCATTCACAAAACTTCAACCTCTTTTGTGATGTGTAGGTCATGTTCGAGCTTGTTACCATACTTCCTTTGTATGAATTTTTTCACAATCTCATCAAGTTCAATTAGTTGAGGGATGTATTTATGTGTGATGTTGTGACAACAATTAAGGTATATCAAATGGAAATATTTTCCTTATACATAAACTTGAACAAGTTTGATGCATTTGAGGGTTGGAAAGCATTGGTGTATGCCAAACATGAATTTATTATCACGTGTTGGTTTACTAATTTGAACATTGAGGCGGAACACCTAGCTTTTGATGTAAACTAACAATATATTTGGGCTACTCATCTAAGTTTGGAAAGTAATGAGAGAACATTTGTGACTAGGGATGTGTATGTTGTAGTCATAACATGAGTGGAAGCAAATTATGCATGTAATTTTGTTCACCTTAACCTTTGTATTTGTGCAACTTGTATTTTATTTTCATGTGTGTCAAGTTTCAACAAATTTTTACATGTTTGAACTTTGGATTTTGGAATATGATTTTGTGTATGGCAAGGGTTGTTGATTGCCTTGTCAAAAGAGTTGTAAGGAAGATTTCCTACTCATGGGGTCGCATATAACTTACGTGTGGTGTACTCACAATATTGATTGCAACTAGATGTAAAGGTAAGTTTTTCCCAACATTTGAATGTCATTAAAGAAGCATATTGCCACCCCAAGAAAGTGATCAACTTTGATGTGTGGGTGCTTGAAGTGTTTTAAACAACTTATGTTGAAATTTAACATTTCAAGTTGGTCGTGAAATGAAATGCACATGATGCCATGGCCAAACCTATTGATGCAAATCCTACATTTTGCCTCTAGCACACTTTTTTAACATCCAAAGTTTTTTTTTACTTTTTCTTAGAATATTTCAAGTTGGGAAAGATTGCCATTGTACAAGTTCTTTTGTGGCTTGGGGTTTGGCATTGGACAACTTTTGTAAGTGCTTATCATTGGCTTAATAATTACTAATGAGACTCTAGGATTGTACTCCTTTTGTTTTTATGGGCTTGGCAAGTTTTGGTGGTCTTTGATATCTAATACAATTTTGAAGTTTGAACTAATGTCACAATTGCCTTTGTGGTCTTTTGTGTTAAATTAAGTTATCCTTGTGTTGCAATGGGTGTTTAAAGGAGGGTTCAATCTCCTCACAAGTGACTTTGTTTTGTTTATTTGTTTTTTTTTTGGAATGATGGAATATGAATTGAACTTATATGTTATTTTCAAGTTTGTTTTGGTTGTTTAGTCATTTTTTCTTATGGGTCATAAGTTATCACTTATAACTTACAAGCTATTTCACAATTGACCTGCTGGTAGCTAGAAAGTGTCCAAATGAAAAAAGCTTCTAGCCAAAATGTGGCCTTGGTGAAG
>Ga0116227_10005904_pt1 | contig 25281 bp, 15 predicted proteins | sample S1TSphgellanicum_FD_89693 | JGI IMG/M metagenome (GOLD analysis project Ga0116227, IMG submission 89693) | Host-associated microbial communities from peat moss isolated from Minnesota, USA - S1T2_Fb - Sphagnum magellanicum MG | ecosystem: Host-associated > Plants > Peat moss > Unclassified... | reverse complement strand
TGGTCCAGGAAGATTGGCGGCTGGAAATTATGAGGAGGGATGGAGTCGAATTGATGGAGAGGAGCAAGCAATGGCGGCTAACGGTGGGAGCTGGATGGAACGGAGTGGCAAGAGATTCGAGAGGCTTTAGGAGGAAGCTAACGGAAGTCTGAGGAGCTTTTGGGGTAGCTTAATTACCAAGAGGAAGAGGATTTGAAGGGAGGATGATCAGTTGATCTAGGGAGGATTAGGAGATAGAAGGAGCGATCTTTGTAGAGAGAGCAGGAAGAAGCTCGGTCAGCTAGCATAGCTTGGCTGAATGCTAGAACTTTCCGCTACGCTTGGTAGTCGGTCGAGCTAGTGTAGAGGAATTGGAGAAAAAAAGATTAGACAGCACTGGGAAGTTGGTGTTTTTGTGAACATTTGATGGAAAAGCGAGCTTGTACTTTCAGGGAATGTACATAATCTGTAATGTAATGAAAGAGTTTCCCTCTCTGGCATCTGTGTGAATGGGCGAGGCAGGAGATTGATACTATAACACCTGTTCTGTTGTTGTGTGGAATGCAAAACACTTGTACGTCTTTGATCTTGTGATGTTCGTCTGCAAGTGTTAGTCGGTAGTTAGTATGATGTGTGAGATCGAAGGTCTGAACTATGTGGAGTAGATCAGGAGAACATGGACGCCTGGGTTCATTGAAGGCAGGCAATGTGTTGTGTGTTTTCGGACCCTCTCTTTTTAGTTACAACCAATCCACCAATTTGGGACTTCCATTCAACTTCAATATGATTAATCATTAACTATGTTGCAACCAACACACTATGATACCACCTACAGATTATATAATTAATTGAAAGTGAAAATGTAATCCCTAAAATGGTTCAAATAATGTATACATTGTATTATCAACTCCATTGGGATGTACACAAATATTCTTTTGTAAACCTTAAATATTTTATTATAAACATCAAAGAGAACTTTACATTACATTTTTCAACTCTAAAGACAAAGGAACAACATAGAAGAAGCACAAAATATGGTTTTTTTTAAATGACCTTTTATTTCTAAATATCATATTTTCCTTGTTTCTTGTTCATTTTCAATGATAAAAAATGCAATGAATGCACCAAATTAATATTTACATGAATCATTTGAGCTCCAGAGATAAAGGAACAACAAAAATAACCATGAAGAAGATGAATGTGATGAATCTTAAAATGTGAATTAGGTTAATGACCGAACATTAACCCCATTTACTTTTGATAACCATGTCTTTTTCATTTTGTATCTTTTTTAAACAATTTAAACGACCATAGGTGTGCCAAATCAAAGATTTAAAAAACCTTTTCCATTTGAAAGGCAAAAGGATAATGTATTAAAATCTAAAACTATTTGAAAATTTAAGTGTTTGCCCACGAACTTGTTTCATAGTAGTTGCAAGTGAGTTGCAAATAGGATGCAACTTTTTTTTTAATCTCATATTGGTTTTCCCACCTTTCAAGTTTGTAAAGTATGTAATTAAATGCATTAGGATTATTAAAAAAATAAGTGACATTTAAAATAAACTAATAAATAAAAGTTTGGCCTTAAAAGTTAAACCCAAAATAAAATAAGATTATTCCAAATGATTTACTTGTCATGAATGCTAATGTTATGGGGTTCATTCATATGAGTGTTCATAACTTGTAGTAAACTTGTACCTAACATTTAATTTACTTTCAATTCACTATTATTTAACTACCAATTAAATTTTAATTCATTTCCAATTCACTTATAGTTAACTTTTACTTCATTTTTAATTATTTTTAAATTTTATTTCATTTAATTCCTAGTTAACTCTCAATTCACTTTTAGTTGAATTTCAATTCACTCTTAATTGAATTTTAGTTCATTCATAGTTCACACATGGGTGGACATGGGCGCACATGGGTCGCACATGGGTGAACATGGGCCACATGTAGGTTGAAAATTTCTTGAAAAAATTCCTTGAATTAAATGCCCAATGGGTATAAATAGAGGAAGAATTTCCCATTACCTTTAATTTGTTCAACAATAGTTTTGAATACATATATTTGTCATAATCTTGTTTTGTTATTGTCATGTTTTTATAATAAAGTTCCTTTACATTCACATTATGCACAAATCATATTTTTGTTTTCGATTTTTTTGTCCATAACTTGAATTTAGAATTAGGCCTACTTTTGTTCATATGGTTTGGAAATATTGTTGTTTAGTTTTTCCCATTTTCATGACACTACCTACTTACTTTAAACCCACCTACCTAATTATTTAAGCTTAACTACTTACCTAACCTAAGAAATTTAAGTAGTAATGACTATCTACTTTAGGCCTACCTACTTATTGACTTAAGCACCACATGTTAACATCTTATTGGCCCTAAATTGAATGATGTAAATTAAATTAATAAAAATATCAAAGATCAAAATAAATTTAGAATGTTCACATGCTTGTTGATGATTTGTCAACACATCATTGCGACATCAACACATTATTTCTTATATGGTTGCAACATAGTGACATAATAGTTGCAACATAATGGCATAGTAGTTACAACATAATGGCATAGTACTAGTAATATCGTTACAATGATTTGATTGTAACATAATTGCATGAGTTGCATATGTATATTAGTTTTCATACAATGAGTTATGCCATTACAACTTTTGTAACTTGTCCGATAATACTCAAGCTATAAAAATACAGTGAGTTGTAAATGGTCATTAGAACTAAAAATTGCAATTGCAAGCCCAATTGCAAAAGACCTATTTTCTCATAATGGTTTGACAAAAAGGGAAGAAAAAAAAGGTAGTTCGTTAAACTAAAATCACTAATTTGTTTTCTAGCCCTCACCCTTACAAGCCCAATGACCTACATAAAAAATAATTTATATAGGATTTAGTTTTGTTTATTGCCAAAAGGTACTTGCTTTTATCATTGGTTGAAATCCTTAGTTACAGTTCCTTGTGTTATGACAATTTGGTAAAATGAGGTTTCCATCTTGTAAAGCATTGCTTATTTAGGAACACATCCCCAATATGTTAATGGAACTTATTGTGTCCATGTGATGTCAAAAGCATGTTAATGTGGCACAAATGACAATGAGGTTGGGGTTTGGGATGAAGGAAGTCAATTTGGTTAAAGTTTAATTTGTTTTACACAAAACAATTACATGAACAAAAATCTAGTAAGGGCAAGTAAGATTGGGAATTAACTTACAAGGAGATTAGCATGAAGACACAAAAATTTAAAAACATACCAAAACCAAATTTCCTTTTAAGGTTGTTTTGTTTCAAAAGACATTAGAGATTTTAGAGCCATAAATTTTTATTACAATTGGTGGATTTCCAAGTTGCAAGCTTGGGTACCAAGCTCCACATGGGTAGTTGCAAGAGCTATCATTGAAACTTACCTTAAATCCCATGGTGAAGTAATGCATTCTAAACAAATTTAGCTAAGGGGTATTGGTTATTTTTTGATAAGTTCCATTTATAGCTTTTTCCATTTGTACCAAATTAAAAGTTAAACACCAAGTTCAAGCACTTGTGAACTTGCCTTTGGCATGCAAGGAATTTGATAAAAAGTTAGAAATTTTATATGCCAAGATGACTTTTCAAATCATCGATGTGTTGGACCCCTTTTTGGCATTTGTATTCACCTTCAACCTTGGTATTGCACACAATACGTGTGCTTTCCAACTAGATCCTCATTTAAAGGCTTTTATTGTGTCATGGAATATGTTGGCGAAAATAAAACAAAAATAGTTGTAGAAAAGTATGACAAACACATTTTCATTCCTCTCTTAATGAAGGTGTTCAAACATCTGAACCTTGAATCTAAACCTAATCCTACCCTTTCAACCTCTAGCATTGATGATTCCTTATGAGGAGTTGGAGCATCCATTGAATAAACCAATTTTTCTTTGGTGAAAACTAAATTATCATTGTATCAACATATTGTTATGAATGAATTTGATTTGAAATCACCTTTGTAGTGGTGGAAAGATCATGGATAACAATTGTTTAATGTTCCATTCTTATTTGGTAGTTTTTAGATATCCCAAGATCTCATATTGAAACTAATTTATTTTGAGTGTTGCTAGCATTTTGACAAGTTTATGATGGTGTTGACTAGATGTGCAAAATTTGGACAAGCTAAATATGATTTTGAAGAATTGGTTGAATGATGTGAGGACAAGATGCATTCTTAGTTCAAAGGGGATGGGAAAAAATCGTTGATGACAAGGATGTTCATGTTTGATAATTATGAGGATGAGCTCAAAGAAATTGGATATTCTTGAGGTGATTCCCAAAACCCTAATAATCATTTTTGGTGCTTAGGATTTTTCTTTAGCTCAAATGTTAAGCCCATGAACCTAGGACTATTTTGGACATTAGGGTTTACAATTGAAAGTAATCAATTTGGGAAGTTTTTGTATATTTTGCGCAAGTTAAAGATTGTTTTGTATATGAAATCATTTATAAAAGACTATTAAGTGCAGGGATTTAGAACACAAGGGCATTGGAAATTTGTGGAAATTTTTGCAACTTTGTTTGGAAATTTAATACTTGAAATTGTTGAATGCATTAAACAAGTTTCAGTTTTGTTTGGATTTCAATTCTTGCAAGTGATCTTGTAAAAACTGCATCATCAATGAGCATTATTGATACGATAGTTACCTATATATACATGTTGGTATCGAAGTCCATAAGACATGTGTTGATACCATTGCATACCCATCTCACATCTTTTAATTTATATAACATACCATATTCAAAATGCTTTGATACCATTATGCATATGTTATCAAAGGGAAAAAAGAAAAATAAAAAAAAGAACTTTGTATACCAATGCCCTGTTGGTATTTCTTAATGCCCAACATTGAAATAAACCAACAAATAACCAATTTAGTTTTATAGAAGGTAATTAAACAACTTTTTACATTTTCTGAAAACTACAGTTATATATCAAAATTAGTTCCCAAATTTTGGAGACTCATAGGAATATATTGGAGCAGGTTACTTGATTTTTTCCTAGGGGAATATATTTTTGAGAACCATTGGTTGTCAGTCATTTTCCATTTCTAATAACCACCCAACATTAGTGTGTCATGTGCCTCGTGAAGATTTGAAATATATAAAGAAAATGCAGCTTTTTGCTTGTGTCGAAAACTTGCAAATTAATATCGTTGTGAAATATCAAAACCTTTTTATTCTCATGATCTAGATTGCAAGGAACATGATGATGTGATTTTTATTGGATTTTCTTCTTTCTAAATTGAAATAAAACTATAGCTTGTGTGTAATTTGCAAATGAGCTTTCAAGTTTTGGACCATTCCAAAAAACTAAGGTTTAATGCTTAGATTGACCATTAAAATCACTATCACACTCATTAGAACCACAAAATATTTGCAAAGCTTTATTTATAAATGTGATTATAATGGGGGAAATCTAAGGCAAATATTAAGGTTTTATAAATTGTATTTCCCTTTGGTAATGTTAGTGTTACTTTGTGTTCAAGTTGTGTAATTAACTTCAATGAATTCAATTCAAAAGAAAAGAAAAAATAACTTTCTAATATAGACAAGCAAAAGATATGCGAACTTGCTAAAAAATAAAATATATATATTTTTAAAAATAGTTGACAAGATACATAAACTAATAATTAAGGAGCTCAAACTAAATGTAAATCGTCACATTAAAATAGGTAAAAATCAAAATCTTCTTCAAGTTTAATAATGCATAATAAAGCTTAGAATAATCCATGATGTAGGAAATTTAAATAATTGGCAGATTTATCCTAGCACAAAAAAGTTGTTTTGTAATATTTGTTTTGCCTATAGTCACAACCTTGTGAAGGTTCATATGGAATGTGACCATACACATTTAAATCCCAATTCATTAGTGTCACAAAAAAAGGTGGTCATTAAGGGCATGATTATAAAGGGGGTTTACTATAATATGAATAAACATGGTAGTTGACTTTTAATTTTCAAACCATTAAAACTCAATAACCTAAAATAGTGCAAAAAATGTGAAGAATTGATTATAAAAAATGGTCATATAGGACGGCCATAGTGAACTAGCACCCATTAGCCTACCTAAATCACCCAACCCCCATGACTACACTAGTTTTGTTTTGGATGAACTACTACTCATCCAATTACTAAACTTGGTGTAGTCACAAAGGTTGAGTCACATTTTTTTTTCACCCGCCCTGCAAGAGAATTTTTTTTTCACCCTTGAACCTACCTTGCTCACCCAACTACCTAATTCAAAAAAAATATTCCCACCTACCTCGCTCTTCTACCTATGTTACGGATTTTTTTTGAAAACTCTCTTTCTATTTGCCGTCATTGTTAATGTCGTTGCCACGAATTGAAAAAATGGTGCCATTGCCTACCATCACCACTAATGTTCAAAAAACAACTATGAATTGTTGTAACTTCAAGGTGTGAGCAATGTGAGGTGCAACATCTTTAAGAAGACACAAAAACAAGGTACATCTTTTACACTTTTTTCTACACTTAAAGTTTATCTACATTTTTAGTTTAGGTTATGAGACCTTTGCTTTGCTTGCCTTCAAAGTTCATTAGCGCTTGGACTATGTTTCAACGATGGCTTCAATTTGTTTGCTAGAGCTATCGTTGTTGGAGCGATTGTTGCTTGAACTTGCTGGAACAACCGTTGTTTGAACAACTGTTACTAGAACGATCATTGTTGGAACGATTGTTGTTGGAGCACAAAACCAATCATATTTGTTGGAATGTAGGTACATTTTTCTTTTAGGGTTTTTTTACTAGTGTCTTTTTTTTGTTGTGCTTGTAGAAAACACGTTTGTCATCTTCTAATTTCTTTTGTGTCATGATCAAAAGATGACGACAAGCCAAATTTGTCATCATCTTTTTTTTTTTCCATTCACTACCAAAAGATGAAGATGAACTAAAGGTTCATTGTCATCTTTTCCCTTTTTTTCATTAGTTGCAGAAGATGACAATGAACACTCAACTCGTCATCATCTTTTTTTTTTTTTTCATTAGTTGTAGAAGATGATGACAACCCCCTAGTTTATTGTCATCTTATTGTGTTTTCTCCATTAGGTGCAAATGACAACGATGAGTTGAGGGCTTGTCATCATCTTCTTCCTTTTTTTCAGTAACTATAAAAGATGATGACGAACGCCCAGCACATCGTGGTTTTCTTTTGTTTTTTCCACTAGCTAGAGATGACAACAATAAATCAAGGGCTCATCATCATCTTATGATACTTTGTTCATTAATTTCAAAAAATGATATTGAACCCCTAGTTCATCATCATCTTTCTTTTTGTTTTTATGCACCTAAAGAAAACAACGAAGAATGTTGGCTCGTTGTTGTTTTCAAACTATGTAAATTCCATAAAAGATGATGATGAGACAATTAGGCTTGTCATCGTCTTTTTGTTTTATTGCATTACTGCACAAAACAACAACGAACCAGCTAAACTTGTCGTCGTCTTTTAAGGTGGTTTTTTTTGTTGCATTGTGGTAGAAGATGACAACAAACCAATTAGGTTCATTGTTGTCTTCTTTGTGTTCATTTGTATAGATGACAAATAAGCCAACCGAATTCATCATCATATTTTTCTTTAATTGTGTTAAGGCAAAAAATGATGACAAATCAGCCAAGCTTGTCATGGTTTTTTTTTCATTGTTGAATAGGTAGGCAACACGTGTCAATATAATAATTAATATAATTAACTAATGAAGTATAATAATATAATAATATATATTAATTTAAAGTTAATTATAATGAAAAAATGAAGTGTAATAATATTATGATATTATATTAATTAATTGTAAAAAAATAGATTTTTTAGTTTTTTAAAAACTAAATTTGGAGTTTTGTTTTAGGATGGCTCCTTAAAGGAAATGTGCACGAAAGGCACGAAAAGTGTCAAATACAATTGAAGAATAAATAGTGCCAAATATAATTGAAGAACAAGTAATTGTCATATATGTAGCCCCACCTTCTCAAGGTATGTCATGAAAGGTGCATTTTGAATTTGCATATGGCCACATCAAAACCCATCCTTACTTTCCATGTGAAAATAAAGATGGGTTTTTATTGGTCAATTTTTTAATAATAATATTTGAATGTTTCTAATCAAGTTGCTTTCACATAATAGAATATTACCTTGGTTTTTGGTTCACAATAATTTCATCTTTTTTTATTTAGGGTTATGATTTAATGCAATACCTTCATATTGTTTACATTGTGGTGGCTGGCTTAAATGTAATTCCCCATTATGTATGTTGATTTAATGTAATACCTTCATTTTTTTACCATTGTGGTGGCTGACCTAGGTGTAATTTTGCATTATGTATGTTGTTTTAATGCAATACCTTCATCTTGTTACATGTGTGGTGGTTAGCCCATATGTAATACCCTCATCAATTGTACCAAATCTTGCACCTTAAGAAGTTCCTCCTCTAATTCAAAATGATCATGGAGATGTAATGGAGGATAGTGAATGGGCTCACAAAGGCTCAAGATGGTGTTGTAAGGTGGATGCATGTACTAATTTTTATGCGGTCAAATGGTTGTTCCGTCAACATTTGGAATGAACACACTCCCTTTGAATGCAAGTTGGGAGATTAAGGCATCCATCTACTTATCTTGGGGGGCCTAGGTAACAAGATCACGGTTCTATGAATGCTTGTATTTTGAGCAACTTACATGCAAAGCTTCTGAAAGTTGCATGGGGTGTTCGGAATTGGACATTAGAGTCAAATAAACGTAACTGAACCAAAGAAATGGATGCAATATCCAAGTATCATGATTCCGAAATCATTCATGGGTGGTATATTTCCATACATATATATATATACATATTACCTTGTTTGCATATTAACATTGGAATCTAATTTGTTTTTTTGTGTTAGGCTTCGGGGCATAACATAGGAGGCTTTTGTTGCAAATGCAATTCAACTTACGCTTGAGTATTATTAATTATTTACTCATCATCATGCAATAAAAATTGTAGAAGTTGTAATAAAGTATTGCACCTATATGGGCATTGTTTTTAGTTCATCTCTTCAAAGGAATAATTATAGATATAGCTTTAGTGCACGTACACACCATTTTTGTATCAAACCATTATAGATTAATTTAGCATGATATATTTTTGTCACCATCCTTTTTATAGTGTGGTTACTTGAACATTTTTGTATTAATCCACTTGTTTTAATTTTGACCTCTAATTTTGGGATTTGTATATTTTGGGATCATCTTTTGCCATGTTGCACACAATACCCCCATCCATCACAAATGGATTACATTTGTACTATAAACCAAATGAACAATACCCTCTCATCTAATAAGGTTAGCACATTTTGTGGCCATGTTAGAACATTTAAACAATATTTTCATTATCCTTCTCATGAAATACCCACACAATAACTTTAAGGAAAAATTATAATTTAATATTTTTATATAATTACATTGCCTACTTTCATGAAAGGACCCCTTGGTGCATAAACCAATTTGTCTATGTGAGTCTTGCAAACTTTTGATATTTTCTTATTTGTGGTTGGATTACATAAAATGTTTCAAATTGCAATACCCACATATCAACCAACTCATGTTCATGTTACACTATTTTAATCTAAACTTTTACTTAATATATGTTTCAAATAAATAGGGGGAATATGGGATTTAAGGTTTAGGGTTTAGGGAAATTAAGCCCGCCTTTTTGTCATTAATTTGTTTAAAGTAACCTTTTTCTTGACATTTATATTATTTTCATGGAATATTTTTAAGTGAATTTATGTATTCACATACACACATATATCTAAAGATGTTCCTATTTTTATTTTATTTTCATGTATTAAAGGAGAGAAGAATGAAGGTGACTCCAAGGCAAAGGTATGAAAGATAAAAAAACCTTCCCATTGGTTGGGGTCCCCCCCCCCCCAATTAGGTTTAAAACACATAGTACCTATATAAAATTGTTTCATAGTTTTATTACAGTTATGTATTCAATGTTGATAGTCTATACATAATTTAGGGTTATGCAAAAATAATTCCAAAATTAGGTTTAACATGTAATTCTTAAAAAATTGTTAAATTCCACCATTAAAGTTATGAAACCAATTTTTTTTGTGTTTATTTAACTTAGGGTCAATGTAAGGATTTTTTTGTTGCATACAAAGGTTTTAGCTCAACATTGTATAGGTTTGTTTAATTTTTCAAATTTAAACCTATGCATCCATTAGGTTGTAATGTCTACATAATCTATGGTTATGCAAAAAAAATTACCAATATTAGGTTTAAGGTTTTTTTGAAAATGAAACTATTTAGTTTTTAGATGAGGGCGAAAATTTTCAATTTGCAATACCGTACCCTATCACCTTATGTCAAATCCCAAATGCATGCCCCAACCCCAAATTACAATACCTAGGTAGATATATGTTATGTAACCTTCTTGATTTAATAATGCAAAAACTTGTTCCTTCATCATCTAAGGTTATGTAAGTACATCTTGTCTACTAAATGCAATACTTACATCTAGTGTATAAAATACAATAGCAAATATCCAAAAGATACTTATTTTCAAAAAATTAAACTAATTATCAATACCTTCATCTTTAGGTGTAAGCATTAATTGTGGGCATGTCCCAATTTTTCCAAACCTTAATTTGCAATACCTACATCATTTGTAGTTAGTGTTAGGGTGATCATTAAGGCAATTTTGCCTTTATTACTATAATGTAATACTATCAATCCACCATAGTAAGCTTATCACAATACCTACATAAATCTATATTTTAAATTATAATACTCGCAAGTTTATTTTAAAATCCATATTATTTATGCATAATTTAAATGTAATACTCACATGATAGTCAAGAAACTACACTATTTATGGAAGAGGGTAATGAAATACTTACATGACAATTTAAAGATGCACATTGTATATGGGGGCAAAGTGCAATATTCACATTATGACCCTAATCCACACTATATATGGTAGAGGGAAATGCAATATTTGCATGATAATTTATGGATGCACATTGTATGTGGGGGTAAAGTGCATTACTCACACCTAATCCACATTATATATGGTAGAAGGAAATGTAATATTTGCACAACAATTTATGGATGCACACTGTATGTGGGGCCAAAATGCATTATTCACATTATGACCCTAATCCACACTATATATGGGAGAGGGAAATGTAATACCTGCATGACAATTTAAGGATGCACATTATATGTGAGGGCAAAATGTAATACTCACATTATGACCCTAATACACATTATATATGGGAGACGGAAACACAATACTAACATGAAAATTTAAGGATCCAAACTATATGTGGGGGCAAAGTGCAATACTCACATTATGACCCTAATCCACATTATTTATGGGAGGCCAAAATGTTAAATCCATATATCAAACATGGAACATTTTTAGTGGAATTTGATGACTATATTAAAACTATCCAAGGAGATTTATTTCTTTAAATTAAGAACAAAATAATAAAAAAACATTAAAAAATGATTAAGAAAAAAATCATATTGTTGATGTTAAAGGATGATGTCACATTCAAAAGAGTTATATCTTGATTTGATAACACAACCTAAATAAATCAACACACATTTCATTAAACCTTAAACTTAAAATCTTAAATAATCTTAATGGTAAATGTTTTCAACCTAATGTTTATACAAACAATTGCAAATGGTATACAAAAAAAATTTAAAACAACTACGTTTTGAATCTTAAAATTAATTAGAAATTATAATGAATGGAAACATTAGCCTTAGAGTTTAAAACTAATTACCCCAAATATTTATATATACAAATAAACAATTTTAATGTTAAATGCCATAAAAATTAATAATTATATAAACACATATAAATGCCATACAAAATAATTTTCTAGGAATGAGTGATGAATTAAAATTGAAACACAATCAAAAGAAAAAACTAAATGAATGAAATAAAAGTTTATTCTTTTACATTTAGTGTGGTCATTTTAAGTCAAAGGCCCAACTTGATACTTCTTCATTCACCTTCAAAATAGATAAAATGAGTCTTGTTGCAAGTATTTGTATGTGAATATTTGGCCAAATTTCCCCCCAAAAATCCAACCTAGGATTGATTTTCATTAGTATTAAAAATTATGCAAATATTCATAAATGTTTGATGTCTTTTTAACTCTAAATTTATCAAGCCTATTCCTTAATTAAATTAAGTACATCTTGCATTAAATGGTCCAAAATGGAAGTAGAAGACCATTGCCAGAAAAATTTCCACAATTGCAATATCCACACTTTACATTATAATTTCTACAATTGGAATCCACAATTTGCAAGTGCATAGGTAGGTATGATGAAGTGTGAATAGGTAGGTTTTGCTAATATGTAGATGCTTTGTTAATAATTAAAATGACATTACCAAAAAATGTATCTACTCTCTTAATTAATTTCTAGAGTAGGAATTAGGTAGAAGTTTAATTAATACGATATATAAATTTTGTTGAGAAATAAAAGTTTAGTCAAGAAGAGATATAGGTTTAACCAAGAGATACAAGTTTAATCAAGAAAAACTATAAGTTTAACTAAGAGAAATAAACTTAGCTAAAAATAAATATAAGTTTAACCAAGAGATAAAAGTTTTACCAAGAAATATAAGTTTAACCAAGAAAAAATATAGGTTTAGCCAAGAAAAAAAAAAAGCTTTTTCAAGAAAGAGAAATTTAATTAATAACATATATAAGTTTAACCAAAAGATATAAGTTTAGCTGATAAAATATATAAGTTTTGTCAAGAAGAACTATAAGTTTAACCAAAAGATAGAAGTTTAGCTAAGAGGAGATAAGAGTTTTGCCAAGGGAAATAAGGGATTAATTGTTAATTCATAGGCAAGGCTAAGGTTTAGGCTAGTAGGGTAGCTAGGTGAGTAAGTAGTATGGCAGTCAGGGTTGGGGAAAAAAATGGTCAAAGGTCAGCAGCCAAAAAGGATTCACTGTAGTAGAATGTTGGTTACTATAAGGTAAAGAGGCAAATGAAAAAGAGGCAAATCATCCAGCCCATCCTATGGACAGAACGGCCAACTGGTGCAGTCATCATCTTATCTCCGGGTCAGGAAACACAGTTCTGTTGGGTTCCAGTTCCCTATCTAACCATGGTGGTTAGCTCAGTTACTTTTTTTTCCATTACCTACTAACAACCCACAAGCAGGTTTTAGTAGGTAGGTAGTAAAAACAGCCCTTACCTATGTATATACCATCTACTTACCTACTAGTTGCCTCTTTTCCTCCCTATCTCCCAATATGAGAGACGTAGAGAATTGGTTACCAATGTGAAACAGAATATTAACTCAGTTGAGGTTCATCCACAACTGAGTACTAATGGGCACCCAGTGGACGGTGCACTGGTGGATGCTGGTTCACTGTGGCCATATAAGACAGGGTTGTTCAGTTCCTGGTTGGATTTAAGGAAAAGCCTTCAGTTCCAAATCCAGCAAATGTCATAATTTCAATCAGGAACACATAACAAGCCTGTGTTAATAGGAGACCTCTCTCTCATAACAAACCACAAAGCAGCAGAACAGTGTTGAGGGAGACCACATTTCCATGCTTCACATTCGCTTCAAATTGTTAGACAGGTATAGTTCACCATCTAAATTGACTTCCAATAGATGCAAAATTGTTTGTGAATTTAATGAATGTCCTGTAGAGGGTGTTAGTTGCTGAACACGACTACGGTTGAAGTACCAGAGAACACCAATGTGACAGGCTTAGCTCAACATGAAGCAGAGAGCAAATTTGAATATAGACTCAATGACATTCCGAAAGAAAATTTCGCAACCCCATCTACCTTGAATTGAGGAGAGAGTGAAGAAACCTCTGTACTAGAGAGGTGCAGGATCAAGAAAATACTCTCAAAAACAAGGACTAGTATCTGTGTAGTAGGTAGCAGGGATCTCACATTCTGCTGGCAAGCTTGATCAATCAATCAAGGACCACATCCAGACTGAGTGAACTCAAGATCCAGCAATCCCCAGGCACTCATTCTGAAAACTTGCAACTGGTATTTACTTGGCAAGCTCAATCCACAGCTGCTTGGCAGCATTTACCATGTTGGTCAAAGCAGGAACAACCTCTGCATACTTCCTGGTCTTCAGCCCACAGTCAGGGTTGATCCACAGCACCTTTGATTCTAGCACAGCAAGCATCTGCACCATGCATTTTCTAGTTTTTCAGAATGATACTTGTAAGCTAGTTTGTTACCCAGTCATTACATACAGCAGATGGACAGCTAAATTGGAAACTAACTGGTGACTTAAACTTGACCATGCAAGAAAATGCTGGGCATCCATCCCTTTCAAATCGATCACTTCAGGAATTCATGCATGTACCAGCAGTTGGCTCAACAATACCGATTAACGGACATGTTTACCTTGCGAGCACACTCAGCAATTTCTTCAGTGGATGGAATACATGGGGAGTCAATGTCATAAACACCTGGGCCAATACCAGCACCATACTCAACTCCCTCATGAAAGACAGATAGAAGCTTTTCATCAGATCAGGAATTCTCAATTGTGATGACATCAGCATCCATGTCAACAATGGAATGTATTATATCATTGAAATTTGAGTAGCACATGTAGGTGTGAATCTGCAACCAAAAACCCAAGTTTAGTATGATTCTGGACATTGACATGAAAGATTGCAGTTTCTAAAACTGACCACAAAATCTCTATAGATGCTCTTCCAGTCTTCAAATTGTGTGGTTTATGAAGAGAGTTACAAGTCTGAGTGGTGTCCTTCACTCCAGATGTGGTGATGCGGAAGCTATGCACAGGCCAGTTTTGATAGTCAGCTTGCTCTGACTTGCACAAGGGCAGACCCTCCTGGAGAGCAGTTTCATCAATTTGAATTACCTGTACTTGCCACATCTCAGTCAGAGAGGTACAACATATATTTGAGTAAACAGTCAAAGGAGGAGTAAATCTGCAATGGAGAGGTCGCCAACAATCTTACATTTATCCCTCCAGCCTCAAGATCCTCCACCCCATCCTTTATAGCCAGAACAATCTGGTAGCATGTCTCTGACCTGCAATTATGAAGCAGAGCTGTTAGTTTCAACAGGAAATTTTGTACTGCTTACCAAGTGCTACAAAAAATTAAAAAATCACACTTTGGACCTGAATTTCTTTATGCTCAGACCAACCAAATATGCATTGTATCAAACCTCCATAGAACTTGATCACAGCTAAACATTATCAGATTGGGTATAATCTTGCAAGACATATAACTGGTGTCATATAGCATAAGGATAATAGAGAGAATTGTAAGTACCTGGCCTGGTCATTCCTAACAAAAGACCAATTGAGAATGGTGACAGGGCCAGTCAGCATGCCCTTCATGGGACACTTTATAACACTTTGAGCATACTGTGACCAGAAGACAGTCATGGCCTTAGGCTGGATCACATCACCAAAGATGATTGGTGGCTTCACACATCAGTAGCCATAAGATTGCACCCACCCATTAGCAGAGAAGCAGAAACCCTCAAGTTGCTCACCAAAATACTCCACCACATCATTTCTCTGCAACAGGCAAAGGAAATAGACATCAGCATAGGGAGTCTTCAGTTTGCACATCTGCACACCAACCAAGTAGTCTCTTGACAGGGCAAACTGCCACCTGAGAAAACAGAAGTGGAAGTTGCAGATATCATTACCATCAGAAGCTAGTACTCTTGTAACACAATAAGTGCAAGAACAGAAGGTTAAACATCCGCCTCAGGTTCTCCATGTACAAGAACATCAATGTCAAGTTCCTCCTGCACCTTCACCATGCTGTTAATTTCTGCTTTGATTGCCTTTTCATAATCCTGCTCAGTGATCCTGTGGAAACAGAAATCAAGGAACACAGATTAGTGAAGAGTGTGAAAACAAATCCAATGCCCAGATTTTGCAAACATGTAGGTGTAAAGATCATCTCTGCACTGGAAATGAAAGACAGGTGAAGAGGCCCACAAAATGAAACCAGGATATGGTCTAACATAGACTTACTTCTTGCTCTTCACCTCCTGGCGAACCCTGCGGTGCTCAGCTGTTTGTGGGAATGACCCAATGGTGGTGGTGGGGAGAATGGGCAAGTTCAAATGCTTTTGCTGTTCCTCCAAGCGAGTTCCAACAAGGAGTAGCTCTACGATGGTCTGAGGTCTTTAATGCTGCAGACTGCATGCAAAACAATTTTATAAGAAACAGTGGCATTTCCAAGATTTACAGACAATCAATTTCCTTTTGAATGTACTTACAGCCTCTTGAACAGCCCTGTTGTGCACCCTTGGAGAAGACCTCCTGGAAGCATGTGCAGAAGAATTGGCAGCAAAGAAATCCTGCTCCATCCAACAACATACACAAGCAGTCAGCAGATGTGGACATCTTATTCAGAGTGAGATCCACAGGCATGGACCACCGATCCATGACATAGTTGACAAGAGAGCACACAAAGGCAATACTGATCACCATAACAACAAGTTCTTGATTTGAGCCCTGCCACACAGGGTTTACTGAGTCAATGGCAAGACCAGAACCTGAAAGAGGTAATGTACCCATTCTAGACTCAGTGCACAATGTTGATCCAAACAATTGAGAACCCCTCCAAAATTCACCATCTACTTGTTGATGAACTCATTTGGTAGGTTGTAGGTAAAGATGAACAGTGAGGCCAGGTGCATAACAAGCAGATATGCAATAGCATAGGAATTTAAGAGAAAGTATGAATTGCCTCATCCTTCTTGCCAGCTGTGACATTTGCAAGTGCAACAACTTCCAACAACTTCTGGGCAGCAAATGCTAGCCATGACTTGAGCTCAGCATCCGATTTGGTCTCATTCTTCAAATCAACTGCAGTATGGAGCAGAGAGCATGATGTTGACACCACCACATTTTCTGCACAAACCCAATGTTTTCTGATGAGATCCAATTCATGCTGGACAATAAGAGTGACATGCTGCTACAACTTTTGACCTTGTGCTCCATGTCTGTTTCTTGACATGAGTAGGATATAATACTGACATTATGGAGCTAACATCTTGGAAAACAAGTAATTTAATTATCTTCCATGATGAGGAATGGCTTGATCAATCTGGTTCTTTTGTTGCAGACAAAAAAGAAATTCTAGACGACAATTCTACATGACAGTTTCCTACACAACACAGGAATTTTCAGTGATTCACAACAGCACTGTAACAGACACAATGACCATGTATCATCATGGTAAAACTACCAGTGAAACTATGGGGAGGAGGAGAATTGTCACATGTTGAAACTTGAAACCCAAGACTAACTGCATCAATAAGACTTACCTGTAAAATTCAGTCATTCTTCCAAGGAGTAGATCCATTCTACACTATCTAACATCATCAGAGAAAGGGGTACATCAAGAATTTACCTTTCCCAAGAGCATGCTGCATCTCTTCAATGACAGTGACAGAGGCAGCCGAGTCATTGACCCAGATGTTATGGCCATCTACAACTCCAGCAAAGAGAATCTTTCCAGGCAGACCAAACTCCTTGATAAGACTAAGTGTCTTAGCTCCACGGACAAGGTCCACTCCAATGGCTGACACATGCTCCAACCCCAGGAGTGTCCTGACATTGCAAGAACTGGTTAGCAAACCAGGCATCACTGCTATGTGATATTTACCTTTGTAAGTAATTTAAACTTCCCCATACTTATAATACAAGCCAACCTCAATAGAATTGAACAACAACCTGATGATATGGTCATAGAGATTCCAAATCTGATGACATATCAGTGATCGGGACAAAGACAGAAATAAACAAAAGACAAAAAGAAGACCCAACCTACAGACATCAAGAATGAAGTGCAGTTTGGAAAACAGCAACAGGCATGCACATGTTCAGTGACCAGCAATATCAACATGTATGGTAGTGACCAGATAGCACAACATCCATAGCATCACTGGTAAGTCATGCGTGCAATACACAAGGTGCTACCAAAAGTAGAAAAAGAAACAGATAGAAAGCAAGATCAATTAGCATAGCCAGTTCCAGTTTCAAATGTCCATATTATTATAAGGAACCATGACACGATGTTCTTCAGAGTGAACTACTAGCAGTTGTGAATTGAACTGTGTGCAATACAATATGAACACTCAAGCACTGATTCCTGTAGGACCTAAGAAACCTACAGGAATTGCTAGAAAGCTCACAGGAGCTGCACATAAAAAGCTCATTGAACAGCATTCGCACATTGAAAGAACTCACTTGTATGCAGCAGCAGGGATGTCAGCAAAGTAGGTCTCCAAAAGTAGCTTCAGGCCACCAAGGTCTGCTCCAAGGAACGAATAAGCCTTCTTGAATGCCTCAAGCTGGGAGGCCTCAAGATCCAAAACAAGGGAAGGCTCATCCAGCTGTACCCACTTTGCACCAGCTTCCTTCAGTTCTCCAATCACTTCCCTGTTGCATGCATTACCATAATCTATGAGACAAGACTTACAAGAATACTTCCATCAGAAATTTATTTGAATTATACAAATAAATTTCTAGCATGACCTATGCTCCCAGTGTCTACTCTACCACCATAGAGTCTTTCAAAGATAGAAGGGTCAGAGGGAGTTGAGACTTACTTGTAGACTGGTAGAATTGAGTCAAGAAGTGACAAAAGATCAAAGCCTTTGGGGGCACTCTTTTCAGCATTAGCAAGAAGCAGGTATGTAACAGGGCCAACAAGCACTGGGACAGTCTCAATTCCAAGCTGTCATAAACAAGCATGTGACATTAGAAGCTATATCACCAGGAAGACTTCTCCTGCATTAAGAACAACCAAGTTTGAGGCCAACAACAGGTACACAAATTGTCACAGCAAGTCCACAACAAAAGAGTGTATTATAACTGAATACTGGGGAAAGAACAATCTTTACCTCCTTGGCTTCCTTGTATTCATTTACAGCATTCCAAGATGAGTATGAAAACTTGGTTGCAGGGCCGAGCTCTGGGACAATAAAGTGGCTGCATTTCACCAAATGCATAAGTTCAATCCAGAGAAAAGACAGCGTGAATATCTACTTTAAACTAAGGCTCCACTTGTGTGCTAGTCTGTTCTTACACAATTCCTACATTCATGTGTTCCCATCACTTGGAGACTACCTTACATGGTACAAACTTTGAAACTTTCAGCGCTTCAATTCCAGATGGTTAGGGTGGCAGCTATGGTGCAATCAACAAACTAAATTCCTTCACTCAAGAAACTACTAAATGCACTTTTTCATGAATGATAGCATGCAGACTTACTAGTTTTTGTCAAACCACTTTGTCATTTCCATAGCAGGCTTGGTGGCATTACCACAGGCCATAGAGAAGTAGAAATCAAGCCCAGTGTCACCCCCGGTCCATCCATAAAGGGTGGGCACAGCTCCAACAAGTGCTGTTGTGTCCAAGACCTGATCATAGTAGGAAAATGTGTTGCTGGGAATCAGTGTGATTCCAGCATCTGTCATCTGCTTCCAGATTGAAGCTCTCAAGTCCTTGGCAAGAGCCTCAAGGTCAGCATCAGAGGACTTTCCCTCCCAGAATGACTCCAATGCAAACTTGAGCTCTCTCTTGGGGCCCATACGAGGGTAGCCAACAACATGGGAAGCCATGGTGACAGGTGCTGAGCAAACCTGCTACAGGATCCAACCCAACAACATCAATTCAAGACCAAGAAGAAGGAATGCACAAATGGCAGGTCATTCAGCAGCAAACCCAGACCCTCAAGAGCATTGAACTCCACTCTTCATTGCAACAGTGTTGTTCATCTCATGACCTGATAATCAGACAACAAAATCAACTGAAATACATCACAAAGTAAACAAACATAGATTAAGATCCAATGTGAAGGACAAAATGGAATGGGTTCACAAATAAGTATAGTGTGCTTTCATCTCAAATAAGAATGTTGGTGCCAGTGCTATGAAATGTACAGATGAATTCTGGATCAGTACATGAGGATCAAGGCATCAGAGAAGATCCATTGTTGTTCCCTGTACAGTTGAAGATAGAAGAGAACAATTGTGCTGGATACCAAGGACTGCAGGGTACCGGTGCATTGTTCGGTGCAGTTGCAAAGATTTCCCTTAGGATTTCAGATGCATAACAGATGGTTTACCATGATCCTCAATACATCCACATTTCATGTTGGTAAGTGGCCTAACAGCTGCAGTCTTTTCTTCTTAAAGGAAAGACCACTCAATCTGGAATAGGACTCCAGACCTCTTGCAAGACCTTCAAGATTGTGTGAAGAAAAAATGGTACCAGAATGATTTGGAACATGTAGTTAGGATGGGGATGTAGAATTCCAAATCACAATGCATTTTCATGAGTGACGTCTAGAGAAATAAGAAGAATGGGTGGGTGGTTTGCTGTTGAGTTGTTAGGTATGTAGTGGGCTTGGGGGTTTTGTTTTTTTATGTTTGAAGTAGTTTAGTAGAGCCTACATATTGCATTACATTGTAGGGATGGGAATAGCAGTTCAAAAGACCGAATGAACATGGAGGGGTCTGATCTCTGGCTAGACTCCAAGAAAGTTTGTTTGAGAGATATTCCGAGGGCTGATCAATTACGTAGGATGCTTCCAAAATTGCAATATTTATTAAGTAGAGATGAATATGCACAATATGTGGTTTGGCTAAAACTATTGTTCTGATTTCTTTGGTGGCTCAAGAGAAGAGACTTGGTTTGGGCGTTGAAATTTTGTATTTTTGTGATTTGTATGTCAATTAGTAGGACAACAAATTAGGTTTGTCAGATTCAATATATATCTTGTACTTATGGGCCTATTATTATGTTGGTTGTACCATCACTAAAAAAATCTAATAAACTTGAAGTTTTGTTCTTTACCAATGCATTAGGTAAATAGGCTAATGTCTAAACACATAAAAATTCAGAGCTCAACAAAATTCAAAGGAGAGTACCTTTGTTTATGGTGTTCAAAGAAAAGTTGAAGATCTCTTCTTGGCACATTCAAAGCACTAAATATTGTCAAAAATGGGTCAGAAATGAGAAAGTTATGGCCCTTCAAAGTGTGCATGGTCAAAAAGTCAAAAAAGTGCCACACCCAACACTAGGAAACCATTCTGAAAACACCCAAACATTCCTTGTATGTTGTTTTGCTGCCTTTAGAGTTCAAAGATGAATTATAGAACTTAAGGTGGCACTCTCATAGCACTATAGATCACTCAATTTGAATAGGAGTTGGGAAAGTTATGAATTTTGGAAATAGGAGGGGTCTAAAAGAAGAAAAATGTGTTGTTTAACGTTTTGAATTGGATTTGGGTGGACTAATCCACTACATCCAATGTTTGGTGGAAGGACATTAGTTCAATTCCACTAAAATTGGATTTGGGTGGACCAATCCACTAGACCAATCCACTACATCCAATGTATAGTGGTACGGACCAGTCCCATTCCACTAAAACTACATTTGAGTGGAATTGTGTATGTATCAAGTTTTCTAGTAGTGTGAGTTGATTAGAACTTGTTTACTTTGGAATTTGGACCTCAAGGAGACGACTCTTATAAGTCACCTGAATAGTGGATCTATTTTAATGGAAGCCACATTCCACTACCAATTTATGACTGATCATTCACCATTCATGTTCATGTTCATTTCCAGATTTCCAAGTGCCCCAAATTGATTAATGGTCAGTGCAAGATTCAAGTCTATATTCTAGATGGTTTTTTTCAAAGGGCTAGTGGCCAGGCCATAAATTTAATAGGGATACACCTACTTTGATGTGTTCATGGGGGAGAGTGAATGGCCTACATGATGTAGTTTAGATTTTTTTGTCTCCATTGCTAGGAATGTTGGGTTCCATGTTCTGCACAAACAAACACATGTTCTTTCGATGCATCTTTCCAATCATCATGACAACAAATGGATATTGTGCTTATAGCAAATGGTACTTACACTTTGGTAAACATAGTCATTGTTGATTTTGACTTGTGCGGATCTTGTTTCATGAATCATTTTTTCTTGGGGAATGGTTACAACAATTGCAATTCAGGCAAAGGTTGTACCATATTGTGACCAACACTTTGAGGATGATTTCATCCTTTTAGCAAAAGAAATATTTGGATGTTTACACCAGTAGGTGGACGACTTCCTTCATCAGTGTGCCAACATGGCATGGTTAATGAAGGGCTTTAAAAGTTCTCTTTCAATTATACGTTTATTTTATAGGTAGAAGGTGTCAATGGCTCTTCCAAGAATTTAAGTCGCCGTTATTTTGTGTCAAGTAGTTGTGGTAATAAAAAAACCTTTTTCTAAGCTTGGTGTCTTTCTAGGTTTTTCATTCATTTCATTCCACGACTTGCTTTGTGTTACTAGTGATGGGTTTAGGTCTTGGGTTTCATTTTTTTCCTTTTAAGGCTCCCCATTGTGTGTTCTACACTCTCGAGTGTGGTCTTTTGTTTAGACTTCAATCCACTATTTTTCCTTCTCTTCTTCCCTTGAAGTTTTATCCTTTATTTACTTATTTATTTATAACTAGCTACTTGTACTTGATGCAATGCATTATGCTGCAACATTTTTTGGGTGAATTTTTGTCATTTGGAAACAAGAAAAAATTCAGTGCAAATCATTAAAAGGATTTCAATGAAAAAATATTCCAAAATTGCCAAATTTTGTGGATTTTTTTCTTGAAATTGCCATATTTAGATAATAGGTTCAAGCAGGTTGCCAAAATGTTGCAAGATTATTAAAATTATCTCCTTTCCTTTTAACATGTAGCCAAATTTGACTAATTTTTCTTGTGGATGTTGCTATTGTGGCTCAATCATAAAATTGAAAGAAAGATCCTAGTTGTATGGTGAACTTGCTTTATCTACCAAAGTTAGAATATTAGTTTAAATTCTAAATTATAACAATTAACTTTATCTATTCCTGAGTTGGTCACCCTTTTTATTTTAAATTGTAGGGTAAACACACCTATGGTAGAACACTTAGTGTCTTAGTGGTCGTCAAAATGCAAAGGAATGTTCTTGTCATTTTGGTAACTAAAAACAAAATGTGCCCCTGCTGTGGGTACATCCATATACATGTTAAATTGTAAAAAATAAAGTAATTATGAATGAGATATGGCAATTTGAAAGGAGAAAAGTCAAAAATTAAAAAGTTTAGAACATATATTAACCTATGGGTGACAACTTTTTTGCCCATGTACAAAAAATATCCAATGTATGATAGTTCATTATTTACTATTTTCAATTCATAAATGAAAAGTGTCCAAACAATTTTTCATCTTTTAAACAATCATTTTATAACCCATGGTCAAGATCCTCCCAAGAAAAAGGTAAAAAATGCAACGGCCATAGGCATAACCAAGTTCAATTTAAGGTTTAGGATTGCATGCACTTAGGAGCGACACAAAATTGTGGGTGGCAATGTTTTCTTAATTCAATTTTATCATGTAATCAAAGGTGGCAATCATTCCAATGATAAGTTAGCCATATTTGGTAATTAAAAATTTTGAAAATAAAGATTTTGAAGCCTTTTTCTATATTTTTAGCAACTCACTAGGCATTAGTTTAGCAATTGGTGACATTTACTATTTAAATATATATATTTTTGACATTTGGCAACTTAAAAACCCAAAAACACCCAAATTTTGCCATTTTGAAATTAAAAATTTGACATTTGGCAATTTTTCAAAAAAAAGAAAAAAGTCACTAGTGGATAGTCCTCATGAAGCTTGATGTTTCTAGCCTACATTTGGAAAAAAAAAAATCTCCCCACAACCTCCTTTCCAGTCTTTGTGATCTAAGTTACCTTTGGAAAAAAAATTATCCCCACAACCTCCTTTCTAGTCTTTGTGATGTGATCTACTTTTGGAAACAAAAATCTCCCCACAACCTCTTTTCTAATATTTGTGATGATCTCTTCCAACAAAGCCATGAGCTCCTCCTCCTTCAAGTTTTAGGATGATGCTCCTTTTGCTCCAAGTCAATGATGTTCTTGCGTTTCTTACTCGTGCTTTCTTGAGAAATAATCAAAGCCATGATAGATTTCTTGCTTGTGCTTCCTAGCAGTGTAGTTGTTTCAAGTTGTGATTCTTCTCTTACTAATGTGCCCAGTAGTCCAATTGCTCCAAAGTCATAATGTTCCTCTTGCTCTTCTTTCTTGGCAATCTAGTTGTTCCAAAGCCATGATGTTCATATTTCTCATGATTTTCAACATGCTCTTCTTGTTCATGTTTTCTTTAATGCTCTTATTGTTTGTGGTTTTTGTCATGCCCCCCCTCTTGTTTTTGCTTTTATTTGATGTTCCTACTCCTCTTACTAATAATCTAGTGGCTCCAAACCATGATGTTTTTTTTTGCTTGTGCTACCTGGTAGCTTAATTGTTTTAAGTTGTGATGTTCTTCTTGCTTGTGCTTCTTGGTAGCCTAGTTGCTCTAAGTTGTGTTGTTCTTCTTGCTTGTGATTTTTGTCACACTCCTCTTGCTTTTGCTTTTACTAACATTCTTGCTCCTCTTACTAGCAATCTAATGGTTCCAAGCCATGATGTTCTTCTTGCTTGTGGTTCTTGGTAATCCAATTGATCTAAGTTGCGATGCTCTTCTTGCTTTTGTTTTTACATGATGCTCTCACTCCTCTTATTGGCAGTCTATTGGTTCCAAGCCATGATGCTACTTTTGTTTATGATTTCTGGCAACCTAGTTGCTTTAAGTTATGATGTTTTTCTTGCTTTTGTTTTTACGTGATGCTCCTACTCCTCATATAGTCCAGTGGCTCCAAGCCATGATGCTCCTTTTGCTTGTGTTTCTTAATAGCCTAATTGTTTTAAGTTGTGATGCTCCTTTTGCTTGTGTTTTTTAACAGCCTAGTTGTTTTACTTTGTGGTGCTCTTCTTCCTTGTGATTTTTTTCATGCTCCTTTTCTTAACAATCCAATGGCTCCAAGCCATGATGATCCTCTTGTTCACACTTCTTGGTGGTTTAATTGCTCCAAACTATGATGTTTTTCTTGCTCATCCCTCCTAGTGGTCCAATTGCTCCAAGCCATGATGTTCCTTTTACTACTACTAGTGTGTACCCGGTGCATAATGCACCCGTGGCCCCCCCTCCGCCGTTACTTATTTCGGACCGGAAGCAACCTCTCCTCCTGCACGGTTGTTGTGAATGCTCCCCGGAGTTACTGGCCAAACGTCATCTAAAAAAAAAAAGATAAAAAAATAAGCAAATACGTAGCCTTAGATTTTTCTGCTCATTTTT
>Ga0116227_10005903_pt1 | contig 25287 bp, 12 predicted proteins | sample S1TSphgellanicum_FD_89693 | JGI IMG/M metagenome (GOLD analysis project Ga0116227, IMG submission 89693) | Host-associated microbial communities from peat moss isolated from Minnesota, USA - S1T2_Fb - Sphagnum magellanicum MG | ecosystem: Host-associated > Plants > Peat moss > Unclassified... | reverse complement strand
CGGAAAAAATTTACAAAAAAAAATGAACACAATGGAAAAAAAAATGGAAAAAAGAAAAAAAAAAAAACAAAAAAAAAAAAAAAAGAGGTTACCAAATGGGTGAAACCTTGCAGATTAAAAGGTTGCATAATTGATGAAGAATTATTATCTTCAGAAGTATCAACTGATCAGTGCTCAGCAGAAGCCATTTAAGCCATCTATAGTTGCTACAAAGGTTTATGGCTACTGGTTTGTGATCATGGATTCCTTTGTGAACCCTGTTGAATCAAATTGTTGGAATTGATCACACTTGAAATTTGGAGAAAGTAATCTTTAGAACTGGAAATCCTCATGCCCAAGGAGGCTGGACCCCTGTGGCAGTGGAGAGTAATAATTTGCAGCATCTTTATTGCCATCAGCCTTTTTCTAACTCACCAAAATCTAAAATAAAAAGCTTGGAAATGAAAAAAATGGCCAGAAGTGAAGGAACAAATAGTATAAATTGCCAGATACCCATATTTGTATTTCTGTATGTAGCCAAAAATATAGAAGGATGACTAAATCTTTGTGTTTCATATTTGGGTTATAATCAATCTTATTTGGCTAAATCCTCCTCATGCTGATGGCCACTTTTTCTATACCTTCTATTGCTCAAAAAAAATGTTTTAAGAAATGCAAGAAGGGTTTGATGGTTAAGTATGGTGCTTGTTGTTCAAAACCAAGGTCTGTTTGACATATACCAACAACACCCTGGAGAGCAATGCAACATTTCAACATATAAGGATGAGAAATAAACATGGTAGCAACCTTCTAGGTGTCCCTCTAGAGATGTTTAACTCTTTCAATTTAACCCAGCATCACCATGGGTTTGCCCATACAAAAGAATGGGATGGACTCTACATGAGGTTACCATCCTTGTGGATGTGCATGATAATGCCTTAGGCTATGGAGGTGGACAATGCGATATTTAAAAGAAATTAGCAGATGAATCTTAATTCTAGGTTCACAAAAATAGGTAGAAATTGACTTACATAAGAGTTAACGAGGAAAAAGTGGGTGAGGAGCATGTGCATGAAGGAAGACCATTATTTCCACAACCTAAGTTGTGATGTTCATCTCTTGTTCAAAAAGATGTAATAAAAATACATGGTAGGTCTTCAGAGCAACCCATGTACATCCCAATACGTAGAAGGCATCTCAATACTTCAAAGGTAGTTGTTCTCAAATCATGTCTTTTTCAATCCATTGCACATGTCACCTATAGATAATACATGTTCCTTTAAATTAATTCCTAGCATTTTCAAGTTCCCAAGGTGTTTTTTTCATGTGTTATTATATTGGTCCCATAAATTTTGCCAAATGTTCCTTATGATGTTCCCATAATTCCCATGCACTCCTCATGTTGTCCCCAATATTAATCCCACCTATTACCCAATATTTTGGCCTACATCGGTGGAGAGGATATACAAGTTCTCTGTTGGGAGTGTTTGGCCTCCAATGTTTGGAAAATTCTATATTGAGAGTGTTCAAAGTTTTGGAAACAATTTTTTTTTTTTGGGTGATGGGCCAATCAATAAGGCCCATCCCAACCCAAAAAAAAAAAAGGTTTGAACTTTGGATGCACTCACAAATAATTAATAAATATCACATTATTTGTCACATTACATAGGGGCCAAACTCATGGATACTTTTATTTTTGACTCCTAAACCTTGAATCTATTGTTATTTCACATAAGATTTTTGGAACACTGAATTGCTTGTTTGCTTCCACCACCCCTAATGAGGTCCTAAGAGCCTCATCAACAAACACTTAGATTGATGGGGCCGACTTTGGCCATGCTTATTAGTGGTTTTCTCTTGTGAAAACTACAATCAAACTTTTTCTTGTTCCTATGATTCTGACTGCCTCTACTAACAACTTCAACTCGTTGTTTCTTGACAAGGGGTTTTCAGAATGGGAACTTTGGTGGTGGGGTTCTGGAGAAAAATGTCAGGTGTTAGAGTGATTCAAGGAGGAGACCTTTGTTTTCTATGATGTTCTACATCAAGGTTGATACGAATTTTAGTCATCATGTGGATTCCAATGGTGGGTTTTTAATGAAGTGACACGTGATCGGAAACAAACACTTTCAATAATGTGATCACAAAGCTTCCAATTCCCCAAAGGAAGCTTTGCCAACTCAAAGAGGATGTTATTTGAATCATTGTGAAACCATTCACCTCTGTTCAAGGTATGGAGAGCAAGAAGTTTGTGTTTTCACCATCTAAATGCTTTAATCAGATGCTCTACTTTCTTCATCTTGCTTCAACAATATATCATATCATACTTAACAAGGGGTGTGTCACACCATGGCCTTGCTATTTATATTCAAAGGTATCTTAAGGCAAAAGAAGAATTATGAAAACTCAAATATTTCACCATGCAAAAATGTAATCTTCAAAAAAAATCCCTAAAAGAAACCAAAATCTTTCAAGATATTATAACTCTATAACTAATCTCAAGTTTCAACACAAGCCAAAATATCATCTTGAAAAAAATCCTCATGTAAAAATAGACCTATTACCTAGGGCCCAAAATCCCTTAAGTTACTATACTCCATAATGAATCTAAACACAATGTAAGGGCCTTCGTAGGCAAGGCCAATAAAGGTCCTTGTGTCCTGAAGGCTTGAATATTTTTAGTATATGTCAATGGCTGTGACATTCTCCATGAATATGATATATCTTCATAAGTCCTGAGGATTTCTCAACAAGTTTACAGTTTTAGGCTACCAACATACTAAGTTTCTGTCACAAGAGTGGCAATAATGGGAAAAATGCAGTCATGATGCTGGCTAGCTCCACAAAACTAAAAAAGAATGAACATAAGTCTTTGGAGTAATTTGTTGATGAGCTTACATACCTTCATCAATTGCCCCTCCACTAGCACATACCCATGAAGCACCTCCACAACAGGGCCAGCTCCACACCTTCCAGTTGCATTTGTTGAAATAGCTTCACATTTCACAGGTTGCAATTTCACTATAGTCCAGGAGACAACAAAATGTTGCACAGGTACATCTTGTCGACCCCTCTCCAGGTCTTGTCCAGCTCCCCCACATATGGCTTGGATGTCAATGAGGCTACTCACCACAAAGACATCAACTCAAAATTGCTACTGTGACCTGTCAATGAACAACCTTGCCCTCATTAAGTGGCAGTACACAGGGACATGCATTCAGGAACCACACTAAGATGATGGGGTCAAGTTGCATCTGCTCCTCTTGCATTTGCATAACAGATCCAATTCCTCCTGCCCTTGCCTGCATCTTTGCACATCCCAATGTCATTACAGTGCAGAGACCACATTACGCAAGGGAAACTTGCCAGACACTCTCCAAGCATCCTCACATATTGAATGGACATGTCAGAAACAGATCATTCTCACAACCATTTAAGAATCAGTTGATGAGTGCATTTACCTCTTCAAGTGCCCCTCAATCGGCATAGATATCAAGCACCTGCACAAACATGAGTGGGTCCAGTTGTATACCTTTGTGCTTCATTCACTGAAATAGCTGTAATGCAGCCTTCTACAGTTGCCTACATTTCACATCTCCCGGCATCAATGATCAAAGTTACAACATCCGACAGGCCATCCTGTTGGACATTCTCTCCATGCATCATCAATACTCCCATATTTGTCTGGACATCAACAAGGGAATTCCCTACAAAGACAGCATTATCCTCATGCCACTTTCAATCATCTGCTGATAAAGCTACCTGAATGCTTGAGTTGCTCATGAACTTGCAGATGTGGCACTGGAACAAAGGTGAACTCACCAGAGCTAATGCAGTCTGTTCCATTGAATCCATTTGCTAAACAAGCTCTGTGTTGTGCAGCCTTGATATATCTCAAAAGCTTTTGGTTCCATGAGAAAATTGCTTGATTGTCTCTGCTGCCCTTGCAGCTATCTCCTGCTCACTAAGGGTTTCTTTGGTTTGCAAGCCAGAGAGTCTCTCCATGTCTTCTTATGCTTGAAACCCTGACTACTTTGCATTCACCTGAAACCAGAGATTGAAATTGAGCTCATAGCTTGTGCAGACCATGCTACCATAAAAACCATGAGAGCTATGGTGGCTTCCATCATCAACAAGAGAAACTGTGACAACAGTCAAGTTGTGAGAAACTGTGAGGAGTTGTGAGAGTACTGCTTTCTTAGCTCTTATGGTATATCAGTCTGTCTGAGCTGTGAGGAAAACACAGCTGATCAGCTTCATGTCGATTACTCTGATTGTAGGTGAATGTAAGGTATGTGGATTTCAAGCATAAGAAGATGCAGGAAGCACTTTGGCTTAATAACCCACAGAATACCCCATGAGTGGAATGAAAATGGCTGCATTGGCACCATGGACTCTACAATTGGACAGTTTTTCATGGAATTGAAGGCTTGCAGAGTATGTCAAGGCTGAACAATACAAGAAGACACTGGAACTCTTCCAACAAATGCAAAAAGAAGGCACGATTCCTGACACATTCACTTTTGTTCCTGTCTTGAATGCATGTGCTAATTTGCAAGCACCAGAAGATGGCAGGCATGCTAATGAACATATCATTCAAAGTGGTTGTGAGTCCGATGTGTTTGTTGGGAATAGTCTCATGGACATGTATGCCAAATGTGGAGCATTGAGGATGCATGGCGAGTCTTCAACAACATGCCCACAAGGGACGTTGTGTCTTGGAATGTTATCATGTCTCTACATGTGAAATGTGGGCAAGAGTAGAAAGCATTGGAACTATTTTGACAAATGGAAGAGGACGGTGTAAAGCGCAGACCCTGTCACTTTTGTGGGGGTGCTAAAAGCATGTGCTGGTGTATTGGCATTTGAAGAAGGCAAGTGTGCTCATCAACATATCATACATAGTGGTTGCGAGTTTGATGTCTGTATAGGTAGTAGCCTTGTTGACATGTATGCTAAATGGAAGATGCTAGGAGGGTGTTCAACAAGATGGCCATAAGGGACATGGTCTCTTGGACTGCCATGATATTTGGACATGTGAAATATGGGCAAGGACAACAGGCAGTGGAACTAATTCAACAAGGGGTGTGTCACACTGTGGCCTTGCCATTTACAGTAAAAAGTATCTTAAGGCAAAAGAAGAATTATGGAAACTCAAATATTTTCACCATGCAAAAATATAATCTTCAAAAAATCATCTAAAAGAAACCAATATCCTTCAAGGAATTGTAACTCTATAACTAATTTCAACTTTCAACACAAGCCAAAATATCATCTTTCAAAATGATAACGTAATAGGTCTATCCCTTAAGCTACTATACTCGATAATGAATCTAAACACAATATCGTTGCCTTGGTAGGCAAGGCCAATAAATGCAACGGAAAGGTGTGCAGCCAGACCATATCAGATTTGTTGGGGTACTAAATGCATGTGTGAATCTAGTAGTAGCACTTGAAGAGGGAAAACTTGCTCATGAGTAGATCATACAAACTCATTATGAATCTGATGTCTTTGTGGGGAGTAACCTTGTGGACATGTATGCCAAATGTGGGAGTATGGCAGATGCTTGGAGATTGTTCAGCAAGATGCATTCCCACAATGAGGTGTCATGGAATGCCATGCTTGGAGGATATGCCATGGATGGGCATGGTGCAGAAGCTTTCGCACATTTTTGTACAGATGTGTGAAGAAGGCGTGTAAATAAGTCATGTCACTTTTGTCTATATTATTTCATCTTGTGTCACCAAAAAGGAGAGGGACGAAACAACAACCAAACCCCTCTGATGCACTCACTCGGACAGAGTGCACATGGGCAATCACATATCAAAGAAATAGCATAGCAACATCACTGGTCCAAATCCAAATGAGAAATTCATTACTGGAGCAAAACAATCTCGCCCGAACCTCTGCAGATCCGGCTCCTACACAGAATCTCAAGGACCAAAGCTCATAGTTCAGATTTCACAAAGATCCTCCATAGCACAAGCTTCCTCTTTTCCAGTACGTTCCTCAGTAGTCTAACAACTACTCAGTCAACGATTGAGCTCCAAAAACAGACCACTCGAGCTGTCTATTTATACACTTTCCAAACTTCACCGGTTTACAACACCGATCCTTACTTTCGACCTGACTCTCACCAGATTCAGGAGCTAGCCATCCCCTAATTACTAACGTAGCGGAAGAAATCAGCAATTAGAAATCTTCTAAGCTCTTCGGCATTCTCCAAAAATCTCCTGCTTCTTGTCTGTTGATCTCTGCTCTTGCAAGCAAACAGATCTACTCATCGACTATACATTTTCTGAACTAATTAGCACGATCAGCCTCCGCCAAAACTCTCCGGACCCGGACCTCCTTTTCCACTCCTCTTCTAACTTCCCAAATCCCCTCTTCAACGTTCAGCCTCCTCCTCTTTTAATTGCCAGCTCCCGCACCGTCCTGCATTCCAATCGCCTCAAACCATAAATGCCAGCACCTCCTCTGCCATAATTCTGTGCTGTCTCCCTCAAGTGTGGTGAGCTTCCATGACCAAACCAGAGCAGCCGCCATGCATTGCTGCAGTAATGAAACGTAATGCGCAGCCAACCTAGTGATGGTGCAAAAATAAGGATCAGAATCAGCATAGCTCCATTGTTCGGTCACCCCATGTTCGGTTACATATACCTATTGAGGCTTAGTGGATGAAGGTTTTTGGTACTTTGATTCCATGGGTTCACTTTACAAGATTCTTATAACATTAGATAGTTTTGCTTTCATAGGTGATTTTTAAATGTCTTTGTCATATCACTAGTCCAAAAGTGAAATGCAATTCACTAACCTGAATCAATTTTGGACCTTAAAAGGGAAATAGGTTCACTCTACTTTAAACATTTCACCTTAAAAAAATTAATATGTAATCAACATGTATCATTATTACTTGACATAGTTTATTATTAGTTAACATAATTCAATATTAATTGAAGAAATTCACTATAGTAAAATATTTTTTATGTTGTTGGTTTAAATATCTTGAGCTAATATTGTACCCTAGGCTATTTTACCCCATGTTATTTACTAATTGAAAAAAATCACTATATTAAAATTAATTAATTAAATTATGTTGTTGATTTAAATATCTTGGGGTAATATTGTACCCTAGGCTATTTTACCCCATGTTATTTACTAATTGAAAAAAGTCACTATATTAAAATTATTAAAATTATGTTGTTGGTTTAAATATCTTGGGGTAATATTGTACCTTAGGCTATTTTACCTTATGTTATTTACTAATTGAAGAAATTCACTATAATAAAAAAATTGTGTTGTTGGCTTAAATATCTTAGGTTAATATTGTACCCTAGGATATTTTACCCTATGTTATTTACTAATTGAAGAAATTCACTATAGTAAAAAATTGTGTTATTGGTTTAAATATTTTAGATTAATATTGTACCTTAGGATATTTTACCCTATGTTATTTACTAATTGATGAAATTCACTATAGTAAAAAAATTACATTGTTGGTTTAAATATCGTAGGTTAATATTGTAACCTAAGCTATTTTACCTTATGTTAGTATTAATTGAAAAATTCATTATAGTAAAAAAATATTTATGTTGTTGGTTTAAATATATTAGGTTAATATTGTACCCTAACTTTTTTTATCTTATGTTATTTACTAATTGAAATAATTCACTATAGTAAAATTAATATTTTTATGTTGTTGGTTTAAATATCTTAGGTGAATATTGTACCTTATGTTATTTTTAATTATTCTTGTCTATTTCACCTTAGGTTATAATAAAATATTTTCAACTATTTTTAAATAGTTCATTATAACTTATTATAAGTTATTCCATTCTAACTTATTTTAAATTACCTACCTTAAGCTTTTTATGGTTATTTTAAGTTATTCCACCTTCAATTATTCTTTATTATTCTAAATTATCTTAGTTATTATGGATTATTTCACCTTAAGTTATTCTAAATTGTTATCGATTATTTTATTTTAAACTATTATGAATTATAATTTTAAATAACCTAGAAAATAGCATATGATTACATCCTAAAACATTTAGGTTTACATAACCTAAAATAACTTACAATAAATAACCTATGATACTTTAAAATGTAATAACCTAAAATAGTCAAAAATAGCCTAGGATAAAATACCCTACAATAGCTTACAATATAATAACATATAATACCCTATGATGGAATAACATATGGCAAAATATTTTTAAATAATTTAAGGTGGAATAGCCTAAAATAGCCAAGAATAATTTAAGATACAATAGTTTAAAACAACGTAAGGTGGAATTTTTTAAATAACTAAAAATAGCCAATGGTAAAATAACCTGATGTGGAAAAAATTTAAATAACCAAAAATAACTTAAAATAACATCTAAAGTGAAATAACTTAAAATAGTTGAAAATAACTTAAAATAGTAAAAACAATAGCCCAAAATATAACAATTTAAAATAACATAATTTGCAATAACTTAGAATAACCAAGAATAACCTAGGGTAAAATAACTTAAGTTGGAATGACCTAGAATATCCAAAAACAACATAAGTTGGAATAACCTAAAATGACAAATAATAATTTAAGGAATAATAACTTAAGGTGGAATAGTAAAAAATAACTTATCAAAAAACAAATCTGAAATAACCTAGGGTGGAAAAGCCAAAAATAGACAAAAATAACCTAGAAAACAATAACCTAAAATAACCTAGGATGGAGTAGCTAAAAGAAGAAAATTACCTATGGAAAAGTAACCTAAAATAGCATAGTATGGAATAGCTAAAAATAGACCAAAATAACTTAAGGAAGAATATTTTTAAATAACCTAGGGTGGAATAACTAAGAATAGATGCAAATAACCTAGGGAAAAATAACTTAAAATAACATAAGGTGAAATATATCTTTAAATAGTTGAAAATAACTTAAAGTAAATTACTTTGGAATAGTCCAAAGTGGAACAACCTAACATAATAAAAAATAATCAAAAATATAATATTTGATAATAGGCTAAGGTAGAATAGCTTAAAATAATTTAAGGTGAAATACATTATGGTATAATAACCTAGAATATCATAGGGTGGAATATCCTAAAATAGTTGAAAACAACTTAAAGTAGAATAGCTTAAAATAGCATATGATGGAATAACTTAAAATAATAAAAAATGGTTTAGTTTAAAATCACTAAAAAAAAAATTGGAAATAAACAACTACAATTTTAGTTGCAAAAAACAATTTTTTTATCATAACGGACACATGCAATTACAAACCATGTAGTCACCTTGGACTAGTTGGAAAAGACAACTAGTCGCAAAAAAAACTCCACATGGCATGTACAATCACCCTTGTAGTTGCATATTGCTTACAATTGCAAGGATTTTTCATTCATTGACTAGTCATAAGACTATATGATTATAAATACAACTATATAAAATATTAGGTAGCATTTTTTAAATGATTTAATTTTTTTAATCACATATATTAAATAATTTTTTTATATTTTTTATATTATATAATATAATCATTCATATTATTGGTAATTTCAAAAAAAAATCAGCCTATGAGTTGTTGACACATGTCATCACCTAAACTAGACTAAAAACCTAATTTAAGTAACTAGATAAAACACCTAAATCTAGGTACCTAGGTGGGCCTAGGTAGGCACCTAGGTTAAATACCTAATCATGTAAAGCACATACAATCAACATACCATTGTTGACCACAGCTATGTAACTTGGGAAGTTTGATCCTTAGATTTAAAGGATGGATATCAAGTCCTTTGCCATCAAACCACCCTACTTGATTTGCAAACATAGAGGAATGCATTCTATTTAACCCATACTTGATTTTAAACATTGCACAAACACAATTTTCAATCTTTCATATTTTATTGATATTTTTCCAAATGGAAAAAATTCAAGTTGATTTTTAAAGTACTTTCAATGACATACATGATTAAATATATTTTTCTTCCCAAAATGTACATTAATTTGAATAATTGTTTTCTGAAATTTGTTGACTTGAATTACATTTTGATGATGATTTGAAAGAATTTTTTTTCAAGCACATGATTTATAAATGAAAAATATTTTACGAACAATATTTAATAATAATTAAATTATTTATTTATCTCCCACATATTAATCCTTCATTTCATTAAAAAAATTATACAATGTGATATAATATACCATAATTCTAATTAATTCACATATAATTTTTATAAATGGATAATATATCTGTCACATTTCAAAATAATAATAATTTCTTAAAATATGAATTATAATATTTATGATGTATAATATATTTTTATATTTTATATTTTAATCTAAATCACACTTAGTAATGCTAGATAATTAATGAATTTGATGGAATTTTAAGTTCTATACTTTTACAAATATAATATATAAATTTTATCTAAAATTATGGTAAAAATCTTCTGATCAAATAAATGATATATTTCTTAGACATCTGAAACCTTTATTTGATTAAAAAAATACATCATATTTTATTATGATTATAATAAGTTGTGATTTTAACAATAGAATTTAATTTACACGTATAATAAATAATTTAATAATCATCATATATAATATTTATAAATAGATCATAATTTCAAGTATTAATAAAAATATAATAATTTATATTATCAATGTCAATAAACAATAAAAAATACCAATAAACAATTAAACACAAGTTGATTGTTAAACAAATATTGTAATTCCAAAGATGTCACATATGTTTTGATCATCAAAATATTGTAAATGAAAAAATTATTGACACTAATTACAAAAATAACTATAACCAATTACAAAAACAACTAAGTTTTCATCCATCCAAGGATTCATTCACAATATTGAATGAAAAAAAAAAAAAAGTGTTTCATCTACATCACTGTACTAGAAACTGGCCAGTGCATTTGGGCTCATCAGCACGTCAATTGGGTTCTGGCCCGGGCGCTATTTTGCCCACTTAATGACGCTAAATTGTAAGTAAGTAAGTAAGCACAACACTGGTACTCCTATCTGTATCTTCAAGAATCTGCGAATATGTAAGGACGGCCACACTTCCACCAAGTTTATTTCAAAGATAGCTAAGAGAGCAATCATAGTAAGGGATACAAATCGATTCTATCCTATGATTTTGAGGATGGTGTCTGCACTTGCAGAAATTATTGGTGATGACAACAGCCCATCTTTTCCTTTGTTTATGCTTTTTTCTTCCCCCCTGTCAAATGGCAAGTTTAGAGTATGCCTAGCAACAAGACAATTAGTGAAGTGTCATCTGTGACTGCAAGCTGAAGTGAGTACAGCTGATGAATTTAGTGAGACATGATGAGAGACCAGTTGACCTTTTGTGGCTATTGTTGAACTTTTCCTGGTCTTGCCCTATGAGGCAAAGGTTCGTCCACATTATGGTGTAGCCAGTAGGCAACCTCAGACTGCCTGTTTCTTGAACAACACCTAGCCTGCATCCCTGACATTAGCAGCTGCAAGCACGATGAATTTACAGATCCCAATTACTTGTCACAAGCTACATGTTAAGATAGGTCGTGGTATTATTTGTCAGGAGCTATATGTTGTATTTGAATGTGAGCACACCATAAGCCTCCCAAACCATGGCCGCCCCTTGGCTTTTGGTAGCGCTGGAAAGTGCTTAACACGACATTGTGCATGTTTGTCATTTTGCATTTTTTGGATCAACAAAGCAAAAGTTATTGAATTTAGAGCTATTGTCATCTTTTAAAATTAAAAATGGTTTCTTCAGCCCCCTTTGCTCAACAGTATTGAGATGGGTGACCGACCTTCCAAGAGGTTTAATATACTTGGGCACAGTGACTGGAATAGTTTTGAGATGGGTGACCGACCTCCCAAGAGGTTTAATAGACTTGGGCACAGTGACTGGAATAGTTTTGAGATGGGTGACCGACCTTCCAAGAGGTTTAATACACTTGGGCACAGTGACTGGAATAGTTTTGAGATGGATGATGTCACAAGAGGTTTAACACACTTGGGCCACCCACATAGAAGCCCCCTAGCATCAACTACCTAAATACAATTGAAAGGATCCCCTCTTTTAATTCTTAATCTAATGTTACTTTCTTTATTAACTTGTGAATGCTCCATGCCATAAGAACTTTAGTTCAATGGACACAAACCATCAAATAATGTGGATAAATGGAACTTAATGTTGTCATTCAGTTATGTAGCATCCAGTAAGGTTAAATGTCAACACACATGTGTACTATGTAATTATCCATGTAATTAGTTGATGTGAATGGCATCCCCATTCATTTGACTTATGGGGAGAAAAACACATCATTTGTGTGATCACATGATTCCTACATTTAGTTGCCTTCACCAACTTTTTGGAAATTCCAAATAGTTATTCTTTTATTGTCCATTGAATTCATATTTCAGCATTGCTTTTCCTACATTGAGTCATTCCCACCAAATTGTTTCTTGCTTGTTATACATTTGATATTTTTATGCCCCAAATTTAATATTTAGTGCTGATATAATCGCTTTAGAGATTTGATCATCTGAAAAACATATGGAGAAATATTCACTACTATTTAATCATGCACATGTGATCCATTCACATGTGCATTTTATTGTTTAACTATTTAATCATGCACATATGACCCATTCACATGTGTGGTTTATTGTTTAATAATAGAAGGTGATGTCAGTATGTACCAATCATGTGTCCAGAGTGAATGACATTCTAGAATTTTGATAATAAATTCAGTGTTTCATAACATCATTTCCCATGCCTCAAGTATGAATGGGTGTTGTAAGGGTAACCAACAGTATGGTCTTAGCTAACAGTGTTTCTAACACAGTCTATTAATTATCTCTCTATTAGGGTGTGCCGTTAGCAATGTTAACAAGGCATCACAAACATGCTGGCCTTGCCAATAGATAGGATGTTGTACATCTACTTACTATGTCCACACTCTGAACACCAAGAAAATCCAATTCAATCTAAACAGTCTAAACACTTTCACCAAAGAAACCAGTTCATCTAATGTGAAATTGATTCTCATAAGGTAAAACTTCCAAAAGTTGGATCCAATGCAATAGTCCCTGTTCCTGTGGGGGCAGGGCTCAATAAACCTATCCTAACCATTAGGTGTGCGGCAAGGTCCTTACTATGTTCATCATAATAAAGCCATTTGATAAACAGGCCTTCATTTTTTTTCATCATTGTAAAGACATTTGCACACCATCATATGTTCATCATGAATCCATTTGGTGCAGAGGGTTTTATTTCCAATCCTTGCGAAGGCAATCGTCCCTCCTAAGTTCATCATGAACACAATAGAAATCATCATTTCATGCTTCAAGCATATCAGTGGTGTCGATAAAATAGTACGTAGGGAAAATAATTATTAGCAAGGAAGTAAGAGCAAGTGGTTAGCTTAGTTTGATGTTTCTTTTTCAAATAAGTCCATTAGGAAAAAAACGGCAAAGAGAGTGGATAGATTAAGTTCAACAAAAAGAAAAAGCACACTATGATAATCCTGCCCCACTAGTGAAAATTGGTTATCTTCTCTGCCAACTGGCTGTTGAGATGTAAAGCTGTGTTTAGGCTTGGTGGTCCAGATTCTTGAAGATTGAAGCCAGAGCTTTAGATCCCTTGATTAGAGCGCAGGCTGCCTCCATCTCGAGATGGGCTGTTACTGCAGGGGAGGGTTCTTCTAGGCTTGGAGTTTTATCAGGTTTATCTTCTTTCTCTTTAGTAGATATGCTTCATGGAACTGGTGGGAGGGTTTGGTTCTTAGCGGTTCCCTTTCCTCCTTGTGGCCTGCCTCTTTTGGACTATTTGCTTGCTAGGACTTTGGTCCTTTTTCTCTCCCTTTCTTGGGTGCTTTCTTTTTCAAAAGTTTGGCAGGGTTCCTACTACTTGACTACATCAGGTGCAAGTGTTTCAGTGCAATAGTTCATTTGAAGCCAGCTATCAGGTTTTGGACAGTAGATGGATGAATGAATTGTCGTAGAGAAGTGATGGATGGATAGTTGGCACTTCAAGATCACACTTAAAACAGATCTGACATGCTGTCCTTTCTGCAACGGAAAAAAAAAGAGTTTGCTGCAACTATAACTGTTCTGAATATTTCCTACTGCTTCTTCAGGGATTAAGTGGGCGGGAGTGAACCAGGACCTACCAGGGTTTCTTTTAAGGATTTTGTGGTGTAGCCAAAGTGGTGATCATACAGAAAGTAATTTAGCCAAATTTAGCTACATACTAGATACGAAAGTAGGAAAAAAAAAAAAACAACCTTTCTATATTCTGGGCTACTACTGGAACTTATCATAACAATCTGGTGATTAGGAATTTTTTTTCTTTGAAATCTGGCGAATCTGGGTCATTTTTTCCATGAAAAATCCATTGCATAAATCCAATTTTTCAGTTCGAATTTTGGCGAAAATTCGCCAGTAAAAGATTCACTGGGACCTACCAGTGCACCATGCAGGATGAATGTTATGTGGATAGGAAAACACTTTTTAGATGTATTCCTGTCCAGTCATTATAACCACTGTAGTTAGCTACGTACTAACTACAGATGTATGCAGCTGCCTAGTAACTACCAAATGCCTTTCCTACTTACAAATGGGTTTAGGGTAAATGTAATAGTAAGTATTTACATTCCCTACCTATTATACTTAACCCGCTTTACATGGGTAGTTACTAGTTGCCTAGGTAGTGCAAGGTGGAAGTAGTAGGGTTTACAGGCTAAGTTACCAAGATGGATCCTTGGCAACTGAGTTGTGGTTCAGACAAATTTGAGTCATATAGCAGGTTTCCACATTATCTGAAGTTTTTTAAAACACAATAACTAATTTAATTAACAAGTTGTTCACAATAGGATATAACAGGGTTTTGACTTGCTCACCAAAGGGTTTGAACTTGGGACCTTTGGGTATCAAATAGGGGGCATAATATTGGCATGGGCGCCATTATCCAGATTATTTGATCCAATACCCACCAATGCATTGATAAAAACATGCCATCACTCAAGTTGTGGATGAACCACAACTAAATTACCAAGGTTTAGGCGTTTGTACACCATCAACAAGACAATTTTCATGTATTGGAAGGCACATTATGGAGAGGAATTTTTTCCTTTGTAAAAGTTCAGGCATTTCGAAATGCATGTTCCAATGTGCATTTTGCTTTTTTTTTAATTTTCTCTCATTATACCTATCAAATACCCATGATGTATCACAAGAAAAAACTCAAAAACTAATTTTATACTGATTTTTTTAAGTGAGTAATGCCCTCGAGGTGAGACATTTCTAAAGTGCCATGCCACCAAAAGAGAGGACAATGCCAAATCAACAACCACTAATATATAACAATCAACTTCTATGAAATTCCAAATAAGAAGGCAACACAAGTTCCATATTGAACTAAACAGGAGCTATGTCATCTAAACTATGGAACATGAAGAATCATCTCATTTTGGTTTCTCTCTCTTGAGCCCACTAGTTGAATTATGGCAATTTATGACTTTCAACTCATAACCCCATAACATGAAATCCTTTCTAATCCCCCATTAAGTCTCAAGAAGTTTTACAAAGAGATAACAGTAACCCTAATCACCCACTACAAGTCTATCCCAATAATGTCAAGGAGGTTCAAGTCACGTAGTAAGTCGCTTCAAAACTCCCACCTGGAAGGGTACTTGTCATAACCCTAACCTTGGGCTTGCGACCAAGGTAAGGGCTTGCAAAAGTGCAGGCCAAAAATGAACCCAGGAGTCACATTTCATGCTCTCGGGAGTGCAAGAAAGTTGAGGGAATGAAGCCCCACACTCCCAAGTGAGCTCCCACTTTGGGAGTTATAGTCCCAATGGACTTCCAAATTTTCAGAGGGCGATTATAGGGGTCAAAACTCATTGGATTGAAAAGTTCCTTATACCATTGAAAAGATCTTGGAACCTAGATGTCTAGAAAGGGTTCGCACGACCCATTTGGACACTTCAAACACAAGTTATAGCCAAATAAGGGTCGGGAGACAAATTGTCAATTTGACTCCCGACCACTAAAAGTTAGAAATCGCCCCGATTTCCTTGCGTGTAGGTGGTGTGCAACATACCGTTGGAAAGCTCTCGACAAAAGCTAAAACTTTGTTTTAAACCTTATCTCAATCGAAGGTCTGCACACAGAGTTATGGGCCCCCAAAGTCATAGGAATCTCAACTTTAGGAATTTGGAGACTCCCACTTGGGAGTCCTAGGACAAAATGACATTTGGGTGTTGGTCCCATAGCCAAGCACAAAGTATACTATAAGGGGGAAGGTGGTGGCTTCCCCAAAGTTCGGGTCGTGGTGAGGCTTGTGAATCTTGTTTGCTCGTGGCTTGTCCGTGCACTAAAAGGTTCTAACTACGCATTAACCAACCTATTGTTTGGTTTATGTAGGTCCCTATGAGTAAGTGATTGGCTTATCAATCTCCCTAGTCCCATCCCAAAGCTCCAACACGCCCCTCTACCCTTGAAGTGTTGCAAGCCAAAGAGCGCGCCCCAACTCCTTCTCCTTCCGTTGTTTTCCTCTTTGGACTCACAGCTGAGTCCATCAAGGAGCTTGGGGGTGCGTCAGTACTCCTTTTCACACACACCTCAACACTTTGTCCTAACAATGTAGCATCTTTCCTACCCAACACAAATGCCATAATACAACAAGTTTCGAAACCCTTGATTTGTTCATCATTTTTTTCAATTAATCGTTATTATATATAACATATTTTTTCCACACAAAAGAGAGGGCAATGGTGCAGTGGAAATATAATACCTTTTATTTTGAAAATTCATGGAGTTTAAGGCATTTTTCCATCACAAACCTCCATTCTATAACTTAATTATGTAGTGAAAATGACAACAAAACCATCAACCAACTTGGAAAACAACAAAAGAAAAATAATTCAAAAAAAACCAATGTTCTAACTCAAATCTAGGAACTTAACTTCACTCGAGTCGAAGACTTCTTCATATATTGCAACATTCACACTCCATTAACCACAAGTTCTAAATAGTGCAAGATTCCCATCTAATCAATGTCAAATGTTGCCACAGCCATGAAGAAAGAAAAATAGACCTCATCACCTCTAAGCAATAAAACATCACAAAAACAAAAAACACAACAAATGAATGACAACAGCACCTTCATGTTTCATGATGATCAATTGTCCCTTGCTTTGGCACTTTCCATCAATCCAAAACCTTATAACTTTTCATCCATTAAGTTACTCCTTCATCCAAACTTCAACTTAGACCTTGTTCACATCAAAAAAACACCAAACACATTTTCAAATCATAGCCCTTTGTCTTTAAGCCTTGGCCCTCTTCGAAGTAAGCACTTCTTGGCCCTCAACCTCAAGTGGGCACTTATTTTATGAACACCCCACTCATCAACCATTACCTTCCACTTTAAAAGATGTGATCTTTATGTAACAAAATCAAAATTCCTTTCCATTGAAATGAGAGAAAAAATGTAAATCAAAATTTTGTTTATGTACATGTCCCATGAAAGCATAGGGTTAAATTACCAAATCCACATGTGGAGGTTTTAATTGGCCATTTCCTTTGGCATTTTGGGATCATTTAACTAGTTCAATTTCTAAAAGTTTAAAGTAAAACTTTCAATGGTAACAACCAAGTGTGACTAAAAGCCTCTTACTTAAGTCATAAATATTAATGTTGGGCAGTATCAAAAAATCGTTGAATATCACCCGGGTATCATCAAAATATCCCAATTTGAACCCCTCTAGTCATTAGCCTAAATGATAATCTTTCTGATGCCCTGATCACCAATTTCAATTTCATCGAATTATATCACCTAGGATGATCACACAATTGAAAACTCAAAAATGGTGAAATCTAATGTAACGATGTCTCCTTCCACATGCTAAGATTTGAAAGGCTAATTTTTTTTGTTTGAATCTAATTTTGAACCTAAGGTTGGGTCCAAGTTTTAGGTTATAGGTGTCTAGGAAACTAGAATCTTGTTTAGGGTTTAAGGTTCATTAGGATTTCCCTAAAAATAGATTTTAGTTTAGGGTTTAGACTTCGTAATCATGTTGTGTTTCCAATGGCTCTTTATTTCTCTACTTTCTAAGAGTAAAAGGGAACACCCATTTTGGGTCTTCCCACTTGCTTGTTATGCTTCTACTCACTACTTATTTTGTTTTTTCATTGATCACATGCAACTTCACCTTTCTTTTGTTGTTTCACCACTTATTATTGCTTCATCATTCCATCAATTGTTATTGTTTCATTGTTTGTTACTACTTTGTCACTTGTTGTTTCATCATTTTATCGTTTGTTGTTGTTTTGTCACTTGCCGTTATTTCATAACTCCACTACTTGTTACTATTTCATCGTTCTATTGTTTGTTGCTACTTCGTTACAACTTGTTAAAATTATTTTGTCACAACTTATTATTGTTGTTTTGTTGTCATTTCATTTTTTCAAATACCAGTTGGGCACCCACCCCCTTCTACCCGTTGCTTTGTTGTTCACTTTGCTATTAGTACTTGTTACAGTTGGTACTTCCCCCTTTCTTGGGTGTGCAAGTGGGGAAGCATGGAGCAATCAAGCCAAGCTCCTCCTCTTTTTGGTAAGTTTTTTTCACATTATTCTTTTTGGTTTTTTTGAAGTTACTTATTTTTATTTTTTATTTTTTAAATTTGGTTTGTGTTGTTTATTTTGTGGAATTATTTATTTATTTATTTATTTATCTAAAATTTGCTAAAATTTTCTATTTTTTATGTGTTTGTAAGAACTCTGAATAATGTACAACATTGTATAATTTTTGAAAAAAAATTAATTTATACCATAACCAAAGATTTGAAATTTTTATCAATGATGTAATGGAAGGAAGATTTGAAAAAAACCCAATTGAGCAATTGAAACAAGGAAAAATCCAAAAGGTAAATATGAACAAGAAATAATGCAAAATAACATATTCAAAGGAAATCTTGGAAGCTCATGGAAAAACTTCATTATGTTAGGCCTTTTATAGTGTAAATGATAATACAAATGCTGATCTTGAGAATCCTATAGACAATGTGTCATATATTTTGTCATAACAATCTAGTTAATGCCATAAATCGAAGAACACAAGCCAAAAGAGGGTTAATTTCATATTATAGACAAATGGAATAACATCTTTAAAAAAACATGTGGATGTAGATCATGGTTTAGTTGCCAAAATATTTGAAAAGGAAATGAATAGTTTATTGAGAGGAAAAGAGGAAAGGCAACCATGAAATTTGTTTGGAAATTTTGTCTCCAATTTTTTTGCTATGAAAGATTCCTTCAAAAAGGATGATGTGCAAGAACAAGAATTTCTAGAAAAACCTAGTCCTTTGATTATGAAAAATAATTTACTAGTTCAATTTGTGGAGAATATGTAGCTAAAACATTTAACTTTGCATCTATGTCCAATAGTTTATTTTCCTTACAAAAGATAGTTTTCATGAGACATACTACCAAGGTTAATGGAAGAAAAAAAAACATGTTATTCCAAGATTAACCAAATGTCATTTTCCAACTCCTAGCTTTAATCCCTAGATGTCCAAAGGGGCATAAGATGTGTTTGCATTGGTCATAAACTTTTTGGGAAATGATTGGTAGCCCAAACATGTCCCTGTTGGGTTATTTGAAATTATTTAATAACTATAAGGCAAGCCTTGACTCAAAGTTTGACAGATTTGTTGGATATGTATGGCTAAAGGAAAAAAATGATTACTTATGTCAAAAATGAAGGCTCTAACTTCAATGCAATGATCAATGCATTGAAATCAATTGTTAGTTGTGAATCTCTTGGTTTGGAAACAAAGTTTCAAAGGAAGTTGTTTTGGTCATGTTTTTTCCCAAGGCATGTTAATATGGCAGAACAAATGAAAAAGTGTGCAAAAATCTCACATATGTTTTTATTAAGTTTACATAAGAAAATTTGCAAAAGTGCATCACTTGGCCCAAAAATTAAGGGAAGGGTAGAGAGGAATGGGAAAAAACTTGTGTTGAAACGAGTTTACACTCAAGAAAATAAAAGTCACCATTGAAAACAAACTATTGTTTATTACTAATTTTAGATAATTTTCCAAATTTGAACTTTTTTTTATATTTTAGAATCTAATTAGGATATTATTTTCTTATTATTATTTTGCAAGTTTGTTTATAAAATAATAATGTTTCAAGAGGTGAAGTAATTTCGAGCAATTAATGTCTTTTGCTATAACAAACAAATTGTTGTGAGGGTTATTGGATAAGTGCCAACTCCTTTACTGTGGCATATTTTTCAAATTATTGTGGATTTTTTTTCACATTCTCACGATTTGTGTTCTAAACGAATCTCGTGGAAATTGGTTGCTTAATGATGTATTGCACTTTATAATTTCCTTGAATTTAAAATTTTAAAAAACAACAAATTTTTGCCTTCTTTTGAAAACCTAATGGAAATTTTTTTTGGTGTTGTTGATGACTTAACTTTGTTAGCTTCTAACATTAGAAAGGATATGTGTGACATACAAAATTCTTTCCTTTAATTCGTAATGAATGAGGAATAAAAAACATAGAAAATGGTTTCTTTAATGTTAGATCCTAGGTTTAAATGTCTTTGTATGATATCCTCATTTGTTGAAAAGGACCAAGGAATTGCTATTGTGCAAGAATATGATAAGAAGTCTTTATATCCTATGTTGGTAAAATGCTATGAACATTCGCATCCTTCTATGAGAAGTTTTGTTTATGAGGATTGCTTTATTAAGATTACAATTTAAATATTTTTTAACAAAATACAAGTACAAGTGAACCAATAAAAAAACTTGTGAAAAGGGAACTATTGATTTTCAAATGTTACCGACTAGATATTAAAGACATTAAATGTCCTCTTCAATGGTGTGAGAAACATGAAACAATGTTTTCTACTAGTCATTTCCTTGCTTGGTAGATCCTTAGCATTGTTAGATCATAGCTTGAAATAAAAAGAAATTTTTTTTAACAAAAATATTTATTAATCTTAGGAGATGTAGGTTGCAAATTAAAAATTTTAAAAAGTTAATTATTGTGAGTAAAAATTGGCCAACCGACCCTAAAATAGGATGTAAATCTCCATCCAATTCAATAGAATTTACTGAAACAAATGAAAATTTAGAAAATGAATTGGAACAACTTGAAGGTGATTTTGAAAGAAATGAAGTTTTTGAACTCTAAATGTGTAAAATGACAATTGCTAACTACTTATTAATGTTTTTTAAATTATTAAACTGAAATTAAAGTTTTATGATTTTTACAAAAAAATCATAATTAATTTGTGAGAATTAACCTTATGAGAACCAATCAAATTTTTTTAAATGATAAACTACCCCGTGTAAAATAAATTATTAAAAACTTTACAAAGAACTAGGTCTTTATTTATTTATTTTGTCATAATTTGATCTGATATTCCTAATGAAAATCAATACATGCCCAACATTGGTAGGTACTATATATTTATAATTATAAATAATGATTTTGATCACCCATCCTAATATAATTTCCCATGTTACTTGCTTAAAGTTTTGACCAATGTGGGGCAATTTTCAACAATTGGGTGAAAATCATCCTGGTTTTCAAGTTGATTTCACCTTGAATCCAATTAGTTTTCATCAGATTCCATACATATCTTTGAAACCGGCCACCTTAATTCAACAAAAAAATGAGCATCATGAGAACATGGTCAATTCTCTTTTTTTTTAATAAATAAAATTTAAATAGTTAAACAATTGTTTTATTTTGAAAATTTTAAGGAGTAGGGTATTTGAAGTCATGTTCTTTTTAAAAAGTTTCCCAACCAATTTTTTCCCCTTAGAAGCTAGGCTTATGGTCCCCCGAATATAGGGAGTCAAAAAGGAAATTTTCATAACATTTGGAAGCCAATAACCAACACAACCAAAAACAATTGGATGTTTTTCTATTACTTTTGGCGCTAAAAGATGATTTGTAGATGATGAAACCTTAGTAAACTTCATTAAACAAAGCACCCACCAAAAGGGGAAAGGAAGAACAAAAAAAGAGGACCCAAGTCTGAATTAAAAGCACAAAAACACAAAGGGATTCACAAAAGGGTGCAAGCAAGATATTTTGTTCACATTTGCTACCTTGTTTTTTAGTTGAAAACAAGAAAAAAATAATTAATTTTTTTTGACCTTCCTCTATCATTCTAAAACAAATGAAACTTATATTTTTCTTCAAAGGCATTTCTAGCCTCCCTTTAACTTTTCAGAACAATTTGTGTCATGTCATTTGGACTTGAAAAAGTACCCAAAAAGTATCCCCAACAATAATGCTAGTTTTCATAGGGTTGGGGCTTATTTTAGTTATGAAAACAAACTCCATTAACCAAAAGAATTATATTAAAATATTCACCACATCAATATTAAGGTGCTTGAAAAAAAAACATTTCACCTACTTTCAAATACTTGAACTTTATCTTTTTAATTGCCATAAATTTTAGGTCCAATTCAAGTACTTGCAAGTACTTGAAAAAAACATGATTTTAACAATTTAACTTTTAAAGTTCATGCAAACAAGAATTAAGAAATAATGTATCCAAAAATAATATTCTTATCCCTATAAAATCATCTATTTGTTAGTCCTTTTATTCAAAGACCTATATTTTATTGCGTACACTACTTTTTGTGTATACCATGTTTTCACCCAAAAGGGCAAAGGAACAAATTATATTCCAAAGCCCCATTAGTCATAAGAAGCATGTTAAAAAAGGAAAGGGAAGGGAAATCTGAAAGCATAGTAAACCTATAAGAACCTTCATCTACAACAACATGCCTCAAAATAGAAACGACCTACATTCTCTACAAGTTTACCAAGACTCTTTGCCTATAAAAGGCACACATAACTACCAAAGGAGGGCAATTAGTGCCCTTTGAACTAACCATACCATCCTAGCACAATGATGAAGAAAACCATATGCTTATTGATATAAACACCCAAAAACCTATATGGCAATGGGAAGAAATGCATCTATTGTGTGTTGATCATGGTAAAGTCCTTCCTTTGGTTGAATCACCATTGTTATGGCCACCCTGTGAAATGAAGGAACTCAAAAGACCAAATCTATTCAAGTGGGATTAGAGGTGACTATGTTTACCAAGGTGCAAATGCTATTAGTTAATAACATGATGTGAACCTATTAATGAGAAGATTGAAAGGAAAGGGGTGGAAGGACATGGGTTTGTTCACATGAAACATGAAACCCTAAGTTTTTCACAATGGAAGCAAAAGTATTTTGAATCACATTGTGGGAAGTAGTCTATCCCCACCATGGGAACAATGAAGAAGTGGGTCCCTGCAAGTTCTAAGGGATAGCCACAAATGTAATGGGTCGCCTTTAAAACTAAAGGATGGGGGAGGCCCAACTTGGTGCACAACATTGGAAAGAAAAACATTGAAAGGTAGGCAAAAAAGTGGAACGATTGAATGAACAAAAAGCCAAGCACATGCCCCTAGGCCCGCGTAATACTTCAAGCATGTGTGGTGTGAATCAAAAGTCATGTTAGAAATGAAATGATGTTGGAGAATGATTGGTCATGCAATCTATCTAAAATGATCTCTTGAAGTTCATATAATCTCATTTTAGCAAACTAAATGAAAAAATGAACACATGTCATTACATACGAGGGAAGGAGCTTTCATGCCAATCTCAAATGGGCTTCAAGGGGGAGCAGATTAGAATTATTGACACATGTCAGGTCCAATAAAAATGGGCGATGATCTAATAGGAATTTGGTAACGATGATAGGTGCAATTATAAATGTTCAATTCCTTAGATAGGCCACCAACATAATGAACTTTGTGAAAATGAGGTTATTCCCCCCACAAGAGATGGGGAGGGAAACCTATCATCACACTAAAGGGACTTGTGAATAATCCAAAGAACTTGGGCCGGTTAATTTCCCAAAAACGTGCATGAAGGTTGAGTTGAAAGAAGTAAGTTGGTGCTGAAAGACTAATAAAGGAGGGAAGCAATGGAACAAATAATGAACTATGTGGAAATGAAGTTGATCCCCCCACAAGAGATGGGGAGGGAAACATGTTGATGCACTAAAAGGGCCTATGGGCAATCCAAAAGGTTTAGGTCCAAGAATCTCCCAAAAACATGCAGGAAGGTTAAGTCAAAAGAAATGAGCTTGCACCAAGTGAGCTTATGCCGAAAGACCAATAAAGGAAGGAAACAATGGAGCAAATAAAAAGGTTTATGGGCAAAACATCAAAAAGGGATCCCAAATGCAACTTGGACATCCCCTAACTTCGAAAACACCTCTCTGTGATGAACATATTCATTTAATGCATCTTGCACAAAAAAAGAAATAAAAGAAATAGACCCAAACAAGACACCCAAAACCTTGATGTCATCCAATAGGCAACAAAAATCAATGAGAGGAAAAAAAACCATGAGGTATACCAAAAGGTGACCAAGTCGAACACTTACGGGGTTAGACCATGAACCTTACAAAAATCAACTAAAAAACAAAATGGTCAAAAGCAAGATGAAAAATAAAGGTTAGGCCAATGATGTGAGTGTCATCCACAAGGGAAAGGAAAATACAAAAGAGAAAAACCCCCATAGAACATTGCAATGCACAAAAATGGGCCATTGCAAAAAAAAATAAAAATTAACAAATGGATCACCTTCGCCCATGTTCTCCAAAGAATAGATGATTGACAAATCTCCCAAAATGGAATGGTGGTTAAAGAAAAGGGGAACCTATTGGGCATAAGAAGACCAAACAAAAGGGAAAAGTTAAAACAATTAACCTTTTGTGATGAAAAGTTTTTGAAAGATGGTTATCCTAAAGATTGGTGTTGAAAATATTTGCAACATCCGCATGTAGTACCACCCAATCGAAATGGATGCTTAAAATAATTCAAACATTATAAACCACCACCTTGCACCCCCCTTGAATGTCATGCCAAATTGATGAGATGACAAAGAATGACAAAAATGACATGAAATTATTAGCATAAAGCTCTACTCACTAATTAATATAGGACCTCACCCACCGCAATTGGCCAAATGCCTCTTACTCTTTTTTTTTGTTAGTCCTTTGTTTTTACAATACAAAAATTTGTAATCATTCTTGTTTTTTATTAGAAAATTCGACTTTAAAAATAAATTTATTATTATTATTATTTGATAACCGGTTGTGGAAAATTGGCATTTCTCACATACAATTGTGAAAACCGTTTTCATGATGATTGAATGGATTTATATAATTTTGAAATTTTAAACCTTAGTCAATTCT
>Ga0116227_10005902_pt1 | contig 25289 bp, 20 predicted proteins | sample S1TSphgellanicum_FD_89693 | JGI IMG/M metagenome (GOLD analysis project Ga0116227, IMG submission 89693) | Host-associated microbial communities from peat moss isolated from Minnesota, USA - S1T2_Fb - Sphagnum magellanicum MG | ecosystem: Host-associated > Plants > Peat moss > Unclassified... | reverse complement strand
TTTTTTTTTTTTTTTTTTTTTTTTTTTTTTTTTTTTTCCTGTTCTGACTGTGTTATTGATTTTCGACCGGAGATGTAAGAGGAGGAACGTTGCTGTCTGTGGAACAATTCTGGGATTCTTCTTGTTGTTCTTCTTGTTTTTTGGTTTTGAAAAGCAAGCTTTCAAGGAGATGCAGTTTTGTATAAGAAGTTTTATGTACATACTACTACTACTCCTTTAGAGAGAGTGAGTCCGTCCACATGAGACTTACTTGCTTGTAGATTCTTGTGCAGCAGGAGGAAAACAACAAGTCTTCGGTGATCGAGAGAACTTTTGGTTTGGAGTGTGAAGAATCGGAGTCTACGTTTGGAGACTAAGATTTTGTTTTTGGAACGTGAGAGTTGTTGACAGATCCAAAGAAGAACAACAGTTTGGATGTTGTTGCACGGAACCTTAAATCCTTCATTTGCTGGTTGTGTTTTGTGTGCGCCAGTTGTGTCAAAGTTCTTGTTCCTTGTGTAAGGTTGAAGTGGTGCTTTCTTTCCTTCTTTCTTTCTTTCTTGCTTGTCTTTTTGTTGCAGACTTGTGCTGCTCTGTGAGAGAGAGATCTTTTGTGTGTGGACTTCTGGTGACTCTTTCTGTTAGAGAGATATTCTTGTGTGTGTAGACTTCTGGTGAGTCCTCTGTGAGAGAGATCTTCTTTTGTGTGTAGAACACTTACCGGTCGGCCGACGTGCGATTTGTCAGAAGCAAATTTGGCTGCCGCCGGAGTCCGGACCGATTTGTCGACACTTCCTTCAATTGTGGCTTTCAGAACTTTTACTGCGTGCACGCGTACTGAGAGGAACTTTCTTCATCAGCAAGTCCGGAAGGCGGTCATGGAAGATAACCGACATACGTGATCTTATTAGTGTTGTTTCTGCGTGCTTTGCAAGAGTTCCATGCAATTTCTTTTACGGTGCTCTCTCGCTCTCTCTCTCTCTCTCATCTTCTAGCCTTCAAGTTCAGGTTGAATTCAAGTCCAGGTTGCATTCGTAACGGACAGTAGTATTTCAGCTTTGTTTCTTTCACGGATCACGACGGACGAAGCTGCTCACGGTGGTTACTTCATCAGCAGCTGCTTCTTATTTGATCAGCAAGTCTACGCCACGAGCGAGTTGTGCAGGAGCTGTTTCTCTACTACTACTAGTTATAACTACGGTGGTTTTCTTCTTCTTCTTCTTGTCGTCGTCAGTCTCAACTTCACCGTGATCATAGTTTTATAAGCATTTAAACAAGGAAGCAAGCCCATGGTGATGCACGGCACAGCAGTAGTGACAGTCGTCGGCCAGCTCCTGGAGAAAGCAAGCAAGCATACAAGAGACTCCATCCTCCACAAACATCGAGACTAGCTAGAGAACAGAATTGCAAGGACTGCTGCGGATCGCTATTAGCTATAAGCAGGGCGGTGCAGCAAAGCAAGCTGCAGCTGCCATTCATCAACTTGTGGACCTGCGGCCAGATTTTGGAAGCAGCTAGGATGATTGATATCGAGCAGAGCAAGACTTGCGGCGGGGCGAGGAGCTTCTAGGATTGCTCCACCACAGCTAGTAGAGAACTTGTGTAGGTTAGAAATCTCTTTCCGCAGGAGCTGCTGCTGGCTCCGTCAAAACTGATCGATGAGCGAATTTAGATGTTACTACTGCGTGCTGAGCTTAGTGTCTTAGGTGAGAATTGAACAAGGCACCTTGGACAGAAACTAACTAGTTTGAAGCTTGAGGAGGGACCTGCTGCATGCATGTTACCGGCAGCTTGAAGCAGCTATGAAGAAGGAGAATTCGCACTACTTGTTTCCCTTTCTCAGCAATATGTATTCTAGCATGGCGTTGTGCACCGCGGGTGGTGTGCTGCAAAGCTGCGACGAAGATCAAGATGGACAGTTTGCAGGAGCCGCACAGCTGCAGCAGGTGTGAGCGTGATTCCGTTAGGACTCAGGATTATTGCATAGTGTGCCGGGTGGCGATCAGAGGAGTTGTTGGCGTGCAAAGAAACATGGACCCGGCGAGTCGTTATAGTGGTGTCGCGCAGTTTGCAGGAGGTGTCGCAGCTGCGAGGCATGATGAGCCCATGCAGCACTGCGGGTATGATCATAATGGCTGCATAATGAGCAGCAGCTCGGAGGTGGCGCACCAGCAGGAGTGTAACATGTGTGGGGATGTGGGTTTTGCCGATCAGCTCCAGCATTGCTCCGCTTGTCGTTCCCGTGTCCAGCACACGTAAGTCTCACTAGTTCCGTCAACTCGCAGACTCTTGCATCTCCTTTAGAGCAGCTCTCTCTCTCTCTCTCTCTCTCTCTTGAGGTTCGTGATCAGCTCAAGCTTTTGGCGTTGGGTTCGCCCGCGTGATCTCTAACATCTTCTGAGTCTTGGGAACGCTCGTCGGAGGCTTCTTCATCTTCTGTAACTTAGTAAGCTTCGGACCACTGCTGCAACCTCCGAAGTAGAACTAGAAATACAATTTTATTTTATTGAGGCATGCATCTCCTTCAACTTCCGAAAGAATCGGATTAAAGCGTTTCCAAGGTTCTTCAGTGTTCTGTGACGAACGTTATTCAACTGCAGCTGCGGATAGTTCGACGTGATCTAAAGCTTCTTTGTTTTTTAAAATCTTGTGAGGTTTTCGAACTTCCTGATAGCTTTGGCTGTGTAATGGTTCTCTTTCTGGGTCATGCACGATGCTCGGTCTTCGGGATCCTCTTCAAGTTTGGTGTCATGAAGCTTCTTGAAGTCTTGGTTGCAACTTGGATCGTCCTGCCAGACTGGTCGTCAATGAGGGCTATGATTTTTCTCCTTTGATACCTGGTTTTTTTTGAGTCTGCAGAACTTCCTGAAGCTTTCTGAAGTTTTGCTTTCTTTCTCATTGCCCAAGTGAATTCTGAGGTGGTCTCACATTCTCACTTGAGCTTTTGACAACATTTCAGCCAATCTCTCTCTCTCTCTCTCTCTCTCTCTCTCTCTCTCTTTCTCTCTCGCTCTCCCCAGAGTGAGGAGCTTCCTCATTCAGATTCCTGATTTGTTTATAGAGCTTGCATCACAACTAAGGTTGGCTGCCATCTCAAACACTAGCCATAAGAACATGGTGAAAATTCTTTTCTGATATATTCTTTATCCTAAAGCTTAAAAGCTGAAACATATAAAGGTAGATGATGAAGTTGTGGCAGATGTCAACTTTCTTCACTGTGTCTTGAAAGGAAGACAAACTGTTTTACGTGGGCAACTGATGAAAAGCCTTCCCCAAGTCTGTGAGCACTTGCCACCATCAAACCCTAAGTTGTAGAACCCATAAAAGTCTTTCTTTCTCCAGGAAGTTGGAAAAGTTGAATGCAGTTGAGGATTTGGCATGGGCTTCAATGCTTGAATGTAGGACCTCCTCTTGTCCAGTCCTTTGAGGGATATCTATTGAACAATTCATATCAAGGTATTTAACTCACAGTAGAATATTGTGTTTTTCAGGGCACTGTCTTGCATTCAGAAGATTGAGCACACCACACTTTTGTGGCTCAGATCTCAGCTATGGTTTGCCTCAAACTTGCTGAAGAGCAAGTTAGGGTTTTCAAGATACATTAGGGTTCCTATGTGCTTGCTGATGTGATACAGAGTGTTTCACTGTGCTCCACCTGACTGGACTGTATAAATGAACCTTAAGCACCATTCATCTCTTGAAGGACATCTGATACCACTACAATCTGGGTGTCCACCAACTTTCTTGGATCTTGTAGACTAAGATAAAACCTGTGAGGCACATAGGTAGGTAAGGGTTTCACAGGAGGGTGTAGTATCCCTTTTTGGTAAGGGCGTGCTTGTTGCTCGGATGTGTTGGAAATGCAGTCCAGCTCTATTGAACAGATTCTCACATGGTTTTGATATCACAGTTGCAACACTTAGCAGTTTTGGGCCTTGCTCTCATGAATATCCTTGTCTACCTGTGACTGACAGGGCATATTCAATCTAAACTCTTCACTGTCCTAATGTGTTAACAAAATGAGGTTGTATCCTGCAGTTATTGCTCCACATCAATGGAGGGTGCAGACTCTGGGAGCTGGATTTGTGACTGGTGCAGAGTAGCAAAGCAACCACATGTAACTTCCAAAAAAGAGAGACGAGTGGAGATAAAGGAGTCTTTCAAGGAAACCTTGTGTGCTGCTTCAAATGGAGAGCGGGCACTTGAGCTTCTTTTAAAAGCTGCACTGACACCTCCAGACACATCAGAATTGGGCTTGCCTCAGGCAAGATTCACAAACCCATCGCAAGCTAGCCCAATTGCAGATTGTGGGTCAAACTGCTCATCAAGCTTAGAGAGTGAGAAGCTCATGAGCCTTGACATGGCATCACATTCATGTGGTGGAGCGGAAGCAAGTTCATCATGTGAGAATCAGATGGTGCTTGACATGAACATATCAGATGAAGAAGGAAGTCTTGGGATGACACCCCAAGTTCAAAGGAATACACCATCCACTTGTGATATCAAGCGGAGTCCTAATAGCCTGCGATGCAGTGTTCAAGTTCAACCATCAAAGAAATTTGTTAAGCAAAAGTCAGTGCCAGGCTCAAGAAGTCATGTATCATCATCAACAATACCTGTGCCCTTGAAGAGGCTTTCTTCTCTTAAGTCAATGCCTCGCTCAAAAAGTGTGGCTGTCACTGATAGCCCAAAGGGACTGGTTCGGCGCTACAAATCTTTGTCAGATATCTCATACTGAGCAGCAGCAACGACATAAAGGTCTGTTGAACACAAAAGGAGGTCCTTAATTTGGAGTATGTTGTGGAATTCAGCATGGCATCAGTTCAGCACCGAACCTTGATTGCAGGGTTAAAGGAATTTCAAATTTCAGTTTGGTATCCTGTGGGCATGGGATTTCAGGGTTGCAGAAAAAGGAAAAAGTAGATTTCCAAGTTTATTCCAGTCTGTTGGATGTACAGGGGGTGAAATGGGAGTGGTCAAAAAACTGAACCAATGTCTTAATAGCAGCAGAAGCAGCCCAGATCGTCTCATGTCCAGAAAACAAGCTAGGCCACTCCTTTATAGCATGGTGAACAGAATGTACTCCCAGCCAGAGCAGGTGCTTGGTTCTAGCATACAGTTTAACAAGAGGGCAAATATTGCTTGGCTCTTAAAAGAAAGAAAGAGATAGTAACTGTACTGTGATCGTATATTGGGTTGTGCAATTGCTTGATTTCCGGGTTGTTGTGACTGTTGTAGATAGTTGATTGTTTTTGCACTGCCAGATTGAGACCCTGGCAGGCCAGACAGAAGGTAACAGAGAATTGACATTGAGTTTCAGAATTTCTTGCCACTGTTGTGGGAATTTTGATGCTAATAGGGTGCCTGGTGCAACAGATGTATTATCAAGAGTATTATCAGACCAATTCAAACAAGTATATGACCAGTAAACTTGCATCATCCTGCAGGTTTCATTTCCATTACCAGGTGATTTCAAGATGATGCCACAATATTCTCGAGCTTCTTGGTAATCTCAATTTTCACTCCCAGCCATTATCAAATTTTGATTATTCAGTTCTATTATACAATTTGTGTGGTCTTTGCACATGGCGGCTGCTTCTTTTTGTGATTCTTGTCCAATCTATACAAACATGGTTTGCAGATATTTTGAAAGATGATGATGAGGGTTTAGGGCTTTAGGGTGAGCATGGATGAGTTGTAGGTAGGTAGGTAGGTAGGTACCCCAAGGAGAAGATGTTGGAAAGTTGCAGTTGCACCAGACTTGCAGCAGAGTCATTGTCATTTGGTAAATTTGCATTTGTTTCCTTGTTTCCCATTCTGCCCAGAATTCTCATAGGGTTCTTGGAACTCCATCAATTTTCCTCATGGACTAGGAGACAGCATCAAAAGACAACGAGGTAAAAGTTGTTAGAATTCTATATTTGGTTTCAGTAAGTTGCAAAATTTTCAGAAGGACGATTAAAGATTTGTACTTAATATTTGGTTTATCGCCAGATTTTGGCGAAATCTTCCCATGGATGATGGCCACTGTGGCTACACCTTCCTATGGATGATCACAAGGTTTGAAGGTTTTGTTGTTCTATTTTTCTGGAAGGTTTGAAACTTTTCAACACATTTCAGCTTACTATTTCACTATGTGGATTCTGTGTCATGTGTAGTTTAAAGGATGTGACATTGAACATGAAAGAAATCTGATTCTACGGGCAATGAACAATGTAAACTAGTAATTCTGATGTTTGCATGCACATATAATCATAGTCTCTGTCTTGAATTCCATTTAAAGCATCTGGTGCATTGTGACGTCCTCCAATTGAAGTCAACAAATTGTGTAAGCACAAAATATAACTCAAAATGGATTTTACAAATGGTTTTGTAATGGTTTGGTGGACTTTTATCAAGCTAACCAAATTAAAACTTCTGTTCCCACTACTGAATCATTCAATAAGCTTCATTATTGAATTTTTTCATAAGATTAAAATGTAAAAAAAATTAAAATTGAATTATCTGGTTCTTTCTTTGCACAATACAAAAATTTGTCATATTTTGGTGACCTATCAAGAAAAAATAATTCTATCAAATGGGAAAGTTTGAAATGCTATGTCAAATTGAAAAGGTTCAAATAAATTTGATTGCACTAAAAGCCTATAGAAGCTGATTGATGATCCATGTTTCAAAAGCAATGTTGTCAATGAAGTCTCAACCCACCCTCACATAGTCTTCAATAAGGCCTTCCATTAGGTCCCAATGCACCTAGTGCATTCATAATTTTGTACCTTAGTAAAGTAGCAACATGTTAAGTTTTGTGAAAGATCACACACATCCAACAACTAACCCCAACATAGATCATAAATCATATATTAAGACTTTAAAATGTGATTGTAAAAACAAGACATGTTATATGACAATTTAATTGATGTAGCTTATATCATTGCTTAGTGTTGAATGTTCACTTTTCATCCATAATGGATGGATTTCATTCAAAAATATCATTTTCATCCATTGTAAATATAATCCATCTATCATCATTCATTTTTTATTTAATGATTGAAATTTCTTCATTACCAGTCACTTTTCAAACATTGTCCACCTTTTTATCCATACTAATTTTTTAAAACACATGAAACTTTTAATTGAATGAATCATATACCTAGTATCCCCATGGATGGCAAACCTTTTTATTCCAAGATTGGGCCTACTTTGTTGTATATGCAATATATATATATCCCAGATTCTAAATTCCTAGTGGGCCCATTTGGTCTAATGCCTCACAATTTGAAATAAAATTTCCCATAAAAAAAATCTGAATTATCTGAAAATGATAATAATAATAATAATAATAATAATAATTTCAGATTTCTTTTATGGGAAATTTTATTTCAAATTGTACATTTTCTCTTTTTTTTTTTTGCTGCAAAAGATTTCACATTTTTGCAAATTTTGGACAATTTTTGTCACAAATTTGATGATTTTTTGCAAAAACAATTGCCAATGTTTTAAGAGAATTTCGAATAGATCTTTTAAATTTGCCAAATTTCTATACATGGTCCAAGTATAGTGTAGCCAAATATATATAACTAACTAACTTGGATGTTTCGAAAGTTTTCAAGTTTTCCTTTTATACTTTGTTAATAGCCAAATTTGGCTAAATTGGGCTTATGGATTCCAACAAAGAAAACTACTTTTCCAGAGAATTTTCCAGGTGACATGTTTGGGAAGGAAAGGGGGCTGGGGGGACAGGTGACGGCTACACACGTACCCAAAGACATTTGAGGATGTCATTTCAGCACCTGGGAACCACGGGATCTGGATCATGGGATCTGAATCCCCGCCCGCGAAGTCTCGAATCTCGACTGGCTGGCTGGCTGTCTGTCTGCGTTCCTCTTCTTCGCTCGCGCTCTCGCCTTCTGCGGTGTCTGCGTTCCTTTTTTTTTTTTCTCTTGGCGCTCTCGGAATCTGCGAGTCCATTGCGCCACAAGAAAGATTGCTTCCTATTTTCTACTGCATCAAAAAATTCATTCACCTGCATTTAAAGCTCGCAATCTTTTTAGAGGGATTGAATCCGGTGAAGTTGAAATCGACGCTTGCATGAGCGGTCGACGCCAGTTCACAGCAGGGTCTTTGCGTGAGTTGCAAGCTTCTTCTTCTTCTCGCCCGGATTGCAGACTTTCCTGTAAAATTATAGATGCTGTAGATAGACTACGCCGACTATAATGTGCATTTCGTCTCTCCATCTTCGCATCAGATTGTAATCCCATTATTGCTGCTGCTGAACCAGTCTAGTTCTGACCGAAGAATTCGTTCTTGAAGTTGGAAGATTGTCCCAGAGGATCGATGCAGGAAGTTGTCGGATTCGGATGATTGCTTAAGTTGCAAGCTTGAACAAATTTTAACTAGATCGACTGACTCTCACAGGATCTCTTGTTGATGATGGCTGCACCCGTCTGCTTCTCTCTATTTCTCTTCCTTCTCGTTATCACATGTGAGACAAGAGACTCAGAAGCGAAGCTTTGGAGCTCATGGTTTGCTGCATCCGACCGACAGTCGACGTTCCATGTTCATCAAGATAGTGTAACCCCTTCAGAAGAAGAATCAGGACGTCCGGGTCGTCTGCTCGAGAAATTTGATATTGATTCTGGAAGCATCCTGAGCAGTTCGACAGCAGGCCGTGATCTTGTCGAGAGAGCTCGACATCAAAGTGCAACGGATTCATGTTGGCATCGGGCTTACAGCGGACTCCTGGCATCCTGCAGGGAAATTCTACGAGAGGAAGAGTTGAAGGCAAGATTAGCAATGAGACTGACCAATTGTTTTCTTCGAGCATCAGGCCGAGGAGCAGCAATCACTCATTGCTCTGATTCAACCCCCATTCTCAAGTGCACCAGCGCTTTGAACGACCACGTACACTCAATTTTCCTTGCATTCTTCATAGACTCTGCATCAATGTGTCATCACCTCCAGTAAGTTTACTCATAATCTTCTCCATTTTCTTGCTCATTTTTATTTGCCTTCCAAGTGGGGAGGAGGAAGTGCGCACTGGTCATCTCTTTTGAACATTTCTGAAGTTGTACTCCATTTGATAGCCTCAGACTGTGATGCCTGAAGAATGATTCTCAAAAGCTGTTGCTGCTGCTCGGATGGTCCCCATACTTTCCTCCAACTGTGTGACATGAGTATGATAGACTTCCAGAATGTGAGAGCTCTGTGAGTATCATGATGCTAGACCATACTTGCCTAAACTGTGGATGATACCTTCTTTGCAGGAGCGAAGCTTTCAAGTTGGAAACAGAGCACGTGGTGAACGATCTAAAGGGATCTGCACATTTTGTGGAAGAAAAGCTAAAAACCATGGAAATCCAAGCAAGTAGCATATTGCAGCATTCTGGGGAACTCATCAGTGAGCAAAAGCGAATGCACCTTGATATGCAGGAGTATTCTGAACAACTTCGGAATGAGCAAAAGCAAATGCACTCTGAGATGCAAGAACAGATTAAGACTGACATCTCAGGTGAAAAAAGTCTAAGAACTCTATTCCCTGTGTGCTTGCTTGCTTGCTTGCTTGCACATGAGATGGATTAATCTAGCTCTCAACCAGGTAGTTGCTTGCTTGAAACTTGGCTGATTGGAATATCTCCTGTTTTCTTCCAGGACTAAGTTTGGGAACCATGGAGGTTCACAAACAACTTGAGGGAGTAACATCAATGCAAAAGGAAATGGTAGACCAACAACAAGCATTAGCAAGTTCCTTGGCTATGGAGTTCTCAAACATGGCAGTGGAATTCTCAAGCTTGCAGGAGAAAACTTACCAGATTGGTGATGGAGTACTCAGATCCCTGAGGGGCCAAGCCGAGCTTTTAGCTGGCCAAGACAAAGCTTTCCAGGACCTCCTCAGTCTGAAGAGCTTACAGGAGCAGGCAATGGAAGAGAGCCGGGCATCTGTCCATGAGCTAACTAGTGAGGCCCGGATTCACCAGCAGGATTTTCAGGCATGGCAAATCGAGCTCCATGGAATGCACCAACAACTTGCTAAAGGATCCACTGCAATGCTCCAAGCACAGGTGGAGGTCATAGAAACCTTTGTTCAAATCCCTCAGTCTTTCATGATTATCACTTTCATTTTGCTTCCAGCCTGGGCTGCCTGCAGTCAGTTAGCTCAACTCAGCACAAGGGCACTGTGGTTGATGTGTGTGCAGGATGCATTTGCATCAAAGCAAGCTGCAGTCTTTGCATCCCTGGAGCAACTTTTCACTCTTCACAATACAATTCTCTTGGAATCCAGAGGACTCAAGACCTTTTTATTTTATGCACTTTCCTCTGTCTTTCTGTACATGGCAACAAGCACAAAACAGACATACAATGCTCGGGCCCTTCTTTACTGTGGTATGTCTTCTCAGTGGCAGCCCAGATCACAAATATCTCAGTACACCTCTTTCTAACATAACTAATTCTGGCATGTTGAATTAGGCTCTCACAAAATGGGAAATCTCAGTCTTAAGGGGCAAGCACAAGTCTTTTACTCTTTTCACTGTGCAAATTAGTCTCATACAAGATGAAATTGTATTCATGCATTAGTGAGGAACTTACATATCTCCTTCTTTACCTTTGCATTTGACACTGTGGTTTTGGTGGTGATTGAAGATCTCTTTCTTATGTTAGTTGTGGAGCTGCTCCTTGTCCGTTGCCATCAAACCCCATCAATGATGTTCTTTCCTCGGTTAGCATTCAGCTTCACAGCAGTCTGCCTTCTCATCTACAGCATCATCACTTACAGGTACCTGTGCTCACTTACCCTTCTGCTGCTACAGAACTTTGTTGTTTCTCTCTTCAACTCCTGCACTTCTAAATGCATATACCACAATCAGCTCTGCCCAACATCCAACCAGAGAACAATTCTTTGTTTCTCACACTGATGTTAAGGTCAGATCATGTCTCTAGAGTTCACAATAGCACAATTGAACATTAGTCCCACATTTTGTATAAAGGTTAGAAATAGGAAGGACTTTCTACTCTAGGTTTGATGTCTGTGGTGGTTTGAGAACTTTGAACAAATGTATACAGAACTCCACAACTAAGCTACCCCCAAATTTGTCCCCTGTATATAATCATCAATGCAGGGACTACAACATGCTGAGCTATGATATAATGCTCGATGTGCAACAGCAACTAAGATTGCTGCATCATCCCTTAGGTCCCATTCCTGACATGGGTGGAGAAGAAGACCTGCAAACATCTTCAGCTTGCAGATCCAAAGTATCATTATCTAAGGAAAAATTGGCTAAGAAGATTGTCCGGAGAGCGCGAACTTCTCGAAGTAAACTGCTATAATGGAATCCTGTCCTCTCTCCTCTCATATGTATCATAATAAATGAGGAGAGGCAAGGGATTATAAAAGAGCTGCTGTAGAGCCTATATGATCATAGAGCACATATTAAAGAGACACACTATGAATAAAAGGACTGGAATAAAAGGCAAAGAGAGTTTATTGTCTTTCAGTATGCCACTGTTGTGGCCATAGAAAGTTTCGATAGTCTGTAAACAGACAGACCCGCAGATGGGTAGATTGACATCAGGTGCATGCATTTGTAAATCTGCTTGCTGTAGGTAGTAGCCTCATATTTTCCTTCCATGAAACAAGACATTTTGAGTCTGGCATTTCATTTGGCTTCAGATGTTACAATTGGAATAACAAAGAAGTTCCCTCCTCTTGCCTTATTCACCACAACTTGGATCCGTCTAACAGTTGTGTTTGGACCCATATTGGTGATTTGTCAGCTCAAGCTATAAATATTGTTGCAGAAAAATTATCTCTAACAACAGTTCCAGTCACAAGTTACATCATGGAATGATTTTTTGTGGCCAAAAACATCAAGCATCTCACTGAACCAGATAAAACAGACTCCAAAAATTCTTCACCTTGACTAACTAAACTGCAACAACTGCTTGTAATTCAGCACAAACATCAAAACCCACGCATGCTTTGCTAATAGATGCAAAACCATGGATTCCAAGAGTTCAATGTCCCTGTGCAAAATCATATGCAAAATGTGAGGAAGTACAAAATCAAGAGTTTGTGAATTCTCCTGCAGTCACAACTCAGGTGACCGACCCCTTAAAGCTTGCCCAACACTAATTGTCATTGTAGTAATCAATTTCCAATCTCCAACAGTTATCAACCACATTGAATCACTCGGTTCATCAATCTCCAACAGCATTTTGACAGCTACCAGGATCCCACAAACCTTATATCTGTTTTCAACACAAAGAAGCTCCACCAGCCACTTGCACAACAAGCAAAGGGCAAGTCAGCCTGCAAAGAGTCACACCCGCTTGTTTGTGCAGGCTATTGACTTGATGCTTGATAGTGCGCATCTAGAGCAAGTGTATGCCATACCAGTGGGTGATAATTGGCAGATTTTGTCAAAATGTTTAATTATTTTTTAAAATGGGTTGACAGACCGAATTTGAATATTTCAGGATTTTGACATCAAGGATAGGTACATAAGGCCTCCATGACATTCACTCAGATAATGGAGTGATAACCTAGTGTTGTGTTGTGGACTGTTTTCTATATTGTCTTCTATTCTTGGAAAAGCAGGTAAGGTGAGATCAAGAGTCTTATTTTTCCTGACTTGAGAATTATTTAACCCTGAATGTCAGTCACAGGTATAGTATACCGAACCAACAGTGACATATAGTTAAAAAGGCACAAAGGCAGATTTGAGCTAGATCTGCATTCAGCTATCCAATCTGACCACCCAGTTGATTTCCAGTCATGGAAGAAATGTAAGAAAAACATGCCACCCATTACAGTACCCAAATCCCAAATCCCAAATTCATGGTGAGCATTCCAAATTTGTTCAGACTCAAAGCTGTGAACACAATTCAAATGTCAACAACCATCTACAATTGCATGAAGTGCCATAAAATTCAGCATTCCCTACAATAATAATAATAGAGATGGGGCTCTAGTCGACCACTCTATAGCAGAGTGAGTCACATACACTAGTAATATGGGGAAAAAAAAATCAATATTGTTCATTGTTGCTAGTCTATCCACACTCGACCTGTTTTGTATCAAAGAAAATTTACTGACATGAAATCTGTTTTTCTGAATAAGTGGATGGCCATCACATGCTCATCATAGTCATGGAAGATTCGGGAAATGAGCGTGTCAAGAAAGAGTACAAACCACCTCCAAGCAACAGTGCCCCACTGCAATCACCACTCCAATTCACATCCTTTGTTATTCCCCTTGTGACTGACCTTGTAAAGAACTGGTAAAATTCTTCTAGTGGATGTGGAGGGTGCATTACCCTCAAATAAAGATTTCTACCCGAACAGAGGATGGCACCTTACATGTAAGGTTCCTCCTCTCCTCTTGCATAAATCACAGCCATCTGTTTTATAAAAACAAAATTCTACTTGTTCTTTACACTGGGTAAGACCTTGAATGGGGCTGTTCTGGGAATTAGGGTCCAGAACTTGGCTCCTGCCTTGCACAGGGCCCTCACTCAGAACACCCCTGTTCTCAGTCCTTAGTCCTTACCCTACAAATATGTACATGCAACAAGACCACGTGGCAAGCCACCACTCATGATCCACAAAAAGAACTCCAGAGCTCAAAAGCGGCTGGGCTTTCAAACCATCTGAGAGTAAGAAGTTGACACCACACTAGCAATCATCAGAAAGACAAACTATTTTCAATGTCACTTGTCAAAGTCAAAAAGTGTTACAGATTGTAAAGGACAAATCAAAGAAAGTTAAGCGCATGTTGAGTTCTCCAATGAAGGACGAAGGGTACCTGGTGGGATTTATCCATGCTGAATATTTGCGAAGTGACATGAGTTGCTGCACAAAATGTACAGAGAAAACATAAACAGCTTAACACCAACAGACAATTAAAGAATATACTGCTCAAAGGTTCATAGAATGAAAAAGTTCAGCACTGTATCTATGAGATTGATCATAACAAAAACTCCACATGAACACATGTCGAAGGTATATACAAGTGTCAGCTCCAACAAAACTAGAACTAACACAACAAAGAATATGGATAGCAGTCATAACCATTGTTGATGGTCTGGAATATAGGCCTGCACCTGGTATCAACACTGGTGTCAACATTGATATCAAGGACCTTACCAGGCCAGTATGACCTGAGGCAATACTAGCCTTGTACCATGAGTACCAACCTGCTAGGGACCTGAGGTAATACCATGTATATACCTGCTTTATAACAGTTTCAATACCAGGTATCTACATGGCTCATACCAGCCAAAAACCAGTCTTCAACCCAATACCAGGACAGGGCCAGTATGAAAGTTTTAGAGAGGACCCAATACCAGGACCAGGCAGTATGTTCAAAAGTCAATACCAGACCAGTACTGGGTCATACTCAGCAGAATTCATTCATAAAGTACCTGAAGAGCTCCAGCAAATGAAGCTGCGAGCAAGAGAGGAGCTACATAGCCTGTTGTATATGCCAACAGTAGACTTCCTCCTACAATTGGATCCTGCAATAACAAGCCAACAATCTCAAGTCCTGCAAAGGTATATGGAACATGTCATCTTCTTCCTTAACCCCCATCACGCCCCCTTTTGCCCCTTCCCTGTACAGCATTCATCAGTAGCAATATCTCTAACCGACCTCAAGGGTAGATGGGCTTATGACCCACCACCTGTCAAACTCAATGAGATCCAGCTTATGGGTACAGTAGTTCTAGAATGCTATATGAGACAGAATTAGGGTTATCAATGCCAAGTCTGAATTCAAAAAGTGAGGAAATTGAAGAGAACCTGGGATGCTGCCACATAGCCTAGTAAAGAGGCCAGCACAGGTGTACTACAGGGTGAAGCTGCAAGTGCAAAAGTAAGACCTGCCAAATATGCCTGAGCACCTATTCCCATACAGATATCCCACTCAATCACATAGCACATAATAATGTTTCCTCCTGAAATTGACTAGCAATTGGCTAAACCCTGAGCAACTTTTGTTCTATGAATCTGTAATTAAGGCTGAGTTGCAAGTATGTGGGAGAGAGAGGGTGGGTGCATTCCACCCCCACTCCAACCTATATTTTTTTCATCCGGTCATTGGTGATCATGATCATAGTATGAGAGAGAAAAGCCCATACTTGATGGTAGAGAAGCTGCAGCTTGTCGTGCATCAAAGTTACCAAAGAAAGACGGCAGTTGCAGTTCAATTATCTGCACAAAGGAACCATAAAATGAAAAGGATTTTTGATTGCAACTTATGACTTCCAGATCTAATGAAGTTAATAATTGCACTGCAAGAGTAACAGATACATGTGTGTACATAGCCTTGCATCTGGAAACAAGAGATTTTAGGGTTGAATCACTTCAGGTCAAAATCCTATGATTCGCATTGCAAACAAGTTGCGAAACATCATACAACCCTGTGCAGTATATTCCTTTGTGATTTCCAAGAACCACCTCCTCCCTTGGTTTTATAATCAACTCAGAAAAATACTGGCCTTCAGGAATGGAAGGATAATGAATGAATGATTGCCCCACCTCAAGAAGGTTCAACCCCATGATCATAGCCACACAAGAGACAGCAATGGGAAGCCCCTGTCCAATTTGGCCATATGCTTTGCCTGCAAGCGATGCTCCAATTCCCAGAATAGCAAGTGTTGTTGCCAACCCTAGTGAAAATGCCACTGAATCCATAAACAGCTGCCCACCACCCACTCCTCCACTTCCCCCCCATAAATCAGCCCTCAAAGAAAAATCTGAACACAAAAATTTCTAGAATTCCAAAAACTTCAAATGACAACAACAACAGTTACATGCGATCAAAATTCAGAGCTCAAAAAACCAAGCATCTGGTCTAAGGAAAAAATACATCTCTCCATAAACCCTGAATGTCCATAGAACATGGGGCACACACCTGTGTACGGTTCTTTCCAGATCCAGAAGCTCCTGTGCAATTGTGTTACAGAATGAAGATCAGCAGCAGATCTTCCTTTAAAGAACAGATCTAACACAGCTAGCAACAAGGTCATGCAGTTTACAACAGAACTTGTGTCTGTTCAAAATCTGATTCTACAAGGAGCCACAAATACATATGACAGGGGAGCACCTTTTCCAACCATTTTGGAACTCAACTGTAGTGCAGATGAAGTCAAAAATTGTACATGAATATTGATAGCTTTACAAACAAGCAGGTGAAAAACTACACACCAATGTAGCCAAGGGTGAGTGGCAGAACACTGAGTGTACATGGTGACAGACTTGTCACAAGACCTGCTCCAAATATAATCGCAACACTGGCCAGCCCGAAACAATCCCCCACCACCCCATTTTCATTGCCAATTTCAGAGAACTTGGAACTCTTCTGTAAACAGCAAACCCTCAAACAAATAGAGAAAAAATCTGAGACCCAATTCTAAGCAAATAAACCCTAGCAGAATAACCACCCAAGTTTTTCATCAGTGAGAGTTTTGTCTACAATTCTGCTGTGCTGAATTTCATCTGATTCAGTGCTCAACAATTGCAGCAATTCAAGCAGAAACTACTTTGGAATCAGTGGATGTTTTTTTCTTCTTTTTTCCCATGGTTGCCAACCCTTAGATTTCAGGCTTGTGTATAGAGCTTGAGCTGCTTGTGGGTATTGAGAATGGTAAAAGCATGAAAAGAGGATGATGATGGTGGAACCTGGTGGCAGAGAGGGATCCCGAGAGTTGGAGCTGTACAAGATCATTGGCCTGTTGTCCAGCAGAGTAGAGTGTGTTGCTGAGCCAATCTCCGCCTTCACCTCCTCCTCCCCCTTCCGCCAACATTGTCACCACTCCTCCCATCCATTCCTTACCCATCTCTCCAGCAGCAGCCTATAAACCCCCACCCCGTCAAATTCTCTTCCAACAGCATGAGGAAAGAAGGGGGGGAAAAAAACAAACAAAAACTCCAACAATTGACTCAAAACTAGAAAGAGAGTGAGAACAACAACAGCAGCTAAAAGGATAAAAGAATTTGAAAGCACCCAAATGTCCCTCTTCACCCAGGAACCTGACCACATCTGCGAGAGGGACAAAGAAGCTGTCGAGAGCAGCAATTGCAGCTACACGACACCCAAAATCTCTTCTTCTTTTTCTTTTTCTTCTGCTGCCGCCGCATCTTCTGCTACTTACAGAGCTACCCAATTGGGAATTCTTCAAAGAGCTCAAAGACAGGGACTGACCCCACAGACTACCATAGCCACAACCTAGCAAGGGGTGGGAATCTGCATGCTGCTTCTGCACTCCTGGGTATAATTGTTGACAAGAAGAAGAGCTTCCCAACCACCCAGAAGATATCATCAGCATATGTGAAGCAGCAGCACATTCAGCAGCACATCTGCCTGCAAACAGAGCCATTTCTTTCAATCTCCAGCTGCTTTCTGTTCGGACTTTTCTCCTCACCCCTGAGCTTGATGAATCAAAGAAGCTCAAGAAGCAGAAGAAGAAGAAGATTAAGATTATGGCTATAGGTGTATTTTTTTTGGTTTCGTAGTCGCCAAATTTCTACAGTTTTGTTTCTTTCAATATCGCCAGATTTCTCTATTGGGTTCTATCATATAGCCAAAATTTGAAGAAATCTTAAACTTGTTTACTTTCATATCCTGTTTATCGCTGAATTCTGGCTAAAATTCATTTATGGATGATCGCCAGTGAGCTCAGCTACACCACAAATATAAATTATTAAAAGAAAAAAAAAATTAGCCCTGGCAAAACCCCAACACCCATCGCCACAGTGAACCAGCAACCACCATGAAGGATGGATGGATGGATGGATGGATGGATGGTAAGTGGTCAGGAAACAGTTTTCTGTTGGGTTTCAGGTCCCTACCTAACCATGGCGGTTTACCCCAGTTGCTTTTTCCACCTACCTACCTACCTACAAGCAGGTTGGGATTAGGTAGGTAGTAAAGACCAGTGTTGTGCAGGTATATAGGGGTAGACCAGGGTATCAACTCTGGTATGAGCCCTGGTATTAAAAACCATACCAGTCTGGTATAAGGTCTTGCCAATACCCAGGCTCATAACATACTCACATGCTATAACCCAGCCCATAACAAACCAGACTGGTCTTTTCATCTATATTATTATGATTCATATTTAGGGTTTAGGGTTTTTTACAGTCTTTCATCAAGGTCCTGGTGTTGTGTTTGATACTATGAGCTTCAATGTATATGCACACCTGGGTCTTGGGTATGGCACTTTAGGTTTAGGTAATGAGAAAGGGGTGGAGGCATGGAGGTGGCAAAGTGTTGTACCCGAGTAATGACAAGGGAGATCGGAGCTACAAAGTGGAGATCTTTGGGGAGGTGTGTTTCACAACGAAAGCATCAAATGATGTTCAAGAAAATCAATAAGCTCCTCTAAAAAATTGAATGAATTGAGAATGGTTGTGCACTCTTGAAAAAAGTCAATTGTGATCTATGCTTGTGTGCCCAGTTTGTGGACAATACTATTGTCGTGATGCCCAACTATCTTCATTAGCTCCAAATTATGGGTGGGTGTAGATGAAGTAATGATGGTCTGACCAAAATTTTGGGTAGAATCTTATGTATATACATGTTGCAGTTTTTTGTTGTATCTTTGGAAGCAATAGGAAAAAGAATTAGTCATGAATGACGATGCTGGCTAAAGCTCTAGAAATAGTCCAAAAAAAAGTTTCTATAGATTGATAAGTCTTAGGAGCCATCTATGATTCTTTCAATTCCTTGTTGTAGCTTGCATTTTCATAAGCACAAACATGAAAACCATATGTGGAGTGTTTGTATTGGTTGTGCAACTAAATTGGTTATTTGAGATTTATTCCATAGAACACACAACTAGTGTTGCCTTTGTGTTCTTGTACGAAAGTGAAAAGGAGGAGAAAGGATATTAAGTTATAATTATCTGATAAGATTGTATTAGTGTTTCAAGATATATACTATGGCATTTGATAAGATTGTATTAGTGTTTCAAGATATATACTATGGCATTACATTTAGCCTTTGTGCTTCCATTCAAACAGCTATAACAAGAGGAATTAGAATTGTCTCTACCTACTACCATTTCTTTCATTGTTGCAACTATGATTCTATGGTTATCATCCTAGTAGAAGTTTAATGTTTTGTCTAGAGAAAGAGAAAGAACCTCTAGAAGACATAAGGTTTATGAAAAAAACTGTTGATTTCAAACAAGGTCAACCACTTTGGAAACTAGGAAGGTTCTGTTGTGTTTTGATCTATTATGAGATCAATTTTAGGGTTTAAGGTTCATGGAGGGAACTCGGTTCTTTGATTATGAACCATGTTTGGTGGGTGAAAGGGGGGAAATAGGTTGTACCTTTGAATTGCAGCAAGAGCAAGGCAGAATACTAGATGGAAAAACAAAAATGTTTGACACTATTAGAGGAAGTGTTGGCTACTAAAGCACAAGCCATTTGGATAGTGTTGTTGTCTACATTAAAGGCCAATCAAAGGTACTAGGTACTTTATTATAGAAGAAGTGTAGTTTGGGCTTTCTTTTTGTTGTAACAAAAGAACATGTTACCTTATGTGACTACAATCCAAATGTTGAGGAGCATCATCTGCCACCTTAAGTCAAGCACCAATCAATGTGATGGTTCTACATCAAGTTCCCATGGTAGTAACACCCGTAGCAAAAAAGGAATTGTTCAATACAATCCTTCTCATGGTAGCACTAGTATGAAGAAACGCTTGGTGCATGAACATATTATTAAATTAAATTTCATTGAAAATTAGGTTATGTACATTGCCAAGGGCTATGAAGCCATGTCTAGTGTTGAATCACCATGGCTCCACCGTCTTGTTATGCGCAAGGATAACAAAATCCAATTTCCAAATCAACTTGGCAATTAGTGGAAGAACATATTCCTTCCATGTTGTAGAAGACTATGGATACATATGTGCTTCCTACCCTATCTAGTTGTGTTACAATTAGTGTCACTTTTGATTTATGGATGAGTCAAAATGGATTTGACACTTTTGCCTTGGTCATGAACTTCATTGATGATAGATGGGTTCCTAAGCATGTTACTGTTAGTCTTTTTGAAACACCCAACATTACAAGTGTTATTTTGGCAAAAATTGTAAAGCCTTTACTTGCCAAATTCAAACTCACACATAAAATTATTACATATGTGAAAGACAAAGGCTCCAACTTGAACATATTAGTTGCTACTTTTTTTACCATTTTTTTTGTGAGCCATTACAATTGGAAACACCATTTGCAAGGGTTTGTATTGGACATGCAATGTATAAAACTTGTCAATATGCCACCAATGTGTTGGGCCAAAATTAGTTTAACCTAATTTTGATTAGGAAAGGTAGGATTGTTAAGGAAGTTTTGGGGTTAACTAAAAGGTATAATGGGTTAGGTTTGTGCATATGACCTTATCCCAATAAGACTTGATGGGTGGGTGGCATGGTTAGGAAAAAAGGAGGAGTAGGTTGGTTAAATTAAGATAAGGTTTGATGCCTTGCCCTTATCTAACCTAGCCAAACCTACTAAATAAGGAGGTTCGAATAGGGGAGTGTGCTTTCTAAAAGCTTCTAGCAATTAAGGTTAAGGCAAGAAAGTGATGATGGCGTTTCCATGGGGCTATGAATAGAGAGTTGTTGTTGACATCTATTCATTTTTCCTAAGTGCATGGGACATGAAGGGGTGTGCAAAGGGAGGCATGATGATGATGTTTGTAAGGATGGGAAATGGTGCTTTGGGGCATCATGAAAAGTTTAAAAAGGTGGGGGAAGAAGGAGGTTGGAATATCATGAAGAAGCAAGTTTTCAAAAGGCAATCCAATCAACATGCATCTTAGAATTTGGAGGCAAGATCCTCAAGTGGTGGGGTGGTGGTTGTTCAAATGGAGGTGCTCCCTATGTATGATGACTAGAGGCAAGTGGGAAGAGATGAAGAAGAGGTACTTAAACTTGTTATTAAAGTAATGAGATAGGAGTAAAAAATTAACAAATCCGCTTGGGTTTGTTATTGGTGAAATTGGTCAACCCCTAGTGAACAAGGATCAGTTACTATGGACAATGAATTATTTGACTAGTATTTAGTGAAACAAGGTTACTCTAAAGTGAAATACATATTGCTAGTTAATTAATTAAACAGCATGGAAACTAATTAAATTTAAATTATTTAATATATAATATTATTGATAATTTCATGATTTTCAACTTATGAATTATTGACACGTGTCACTACCTAGGTTAGGTTTAAACCTAACTTACATGCATAGGCCATGTAATCAAACTAGGCACCTACTACATGGAATTAGATAGAGAAATATTTGATCAACTTACCATTGTTGACCATGCACACACCACTTGTGAAGTTTGATCCCTTGACCTTTACAATGGAAGCAAACAGCCCTACCATCAAGTCACCACACTTGTTATGACAATGTGTTACATTACATTCTATTTATCAAATATTTCATTTTAAACATTATTAAAACATAAACTTTGAAAGTTCATATTTTATTGAGATTTTGTTCAAATAAAATGATTCGAGTTTACTTTTTTTTTAATTTCAATAATGTACGTAATTATATTTGTTTCTTTTTGAAAATGTAAAATCATTTGAACAATTTTTTTTTGAATATACTATTCAATAACATTTCAATGACCATTCTTTTGAAAAAAAAATGTTTAATAAATGAATAAGATTTTTGCTAATATAATAAACTATTTATGTTTAACTATTTTTAGTTATTATAGGGCTATTTTTCATTAATTTAAATTATTTCACCCTACATTATTTACGATTATTTATGGTTATTCTCAATTACTTTTGGTTATTTTTGGCTATTGTAAATTATTTCACTTTAAGCTACTTGCAACTATTATAAATTATTTTTGGTTATTCTAAATTTTTCATCTTAGGTTATTTTCGACTATGTGACGCAATTGTTGGTTATTTTTTACTATTAAAAGTTATTTCACCTTTCGTTATTATTGACAATTCTAGGCTATTGTAGGTTATTTCACCTTAAATTACTTTTTTCTATTATAAATTATTTCACCTTAAATTATTTTTGGCAATTTTAATCAATTATAATATATGGCTATTGTGGCTATTGGTTGTTCTTTTGTTGGGGCTATTGGTGGCTATTAATGGTTATTTGTGATTATTCTAGGTTAAATTACCATAGGTTATCAATGGCTATTAATGATTATTAGTGGTTATTTTATTAATGGTTATTGGTGAATATTCTAATGGTGGATATTAGTGGTTATTAATGGTTATTAATTGTTATTATATTAGTGTTTATTGGTGGTTATTTTATTAATGGATATTCGTGGTTATTTTATTAATGGCTATTGATGGGTATTTTATTAATGGATATTCGTGGTTATTTTATTAATGGATATTGGTGGTTATTCTATTAATGGATATTGATGGATATTTTATTGGTGGATATTCTATTAGTGAATATTGGTGATTATTAACGGTTATTATATTAATGGTTTTTGGTGGCTATTTTATTAATGGGTATTGGTGGTTAAATTACCATAATCTATTAATGGTTATTTTATTGGTGACTATTGATGGTTATTCTATTATAAGGCATTGGTTATTATTTTATTAGTGGCTATTGATGGCTATTTTATTAATGACTATTAGTGGTTATTTTGTTGGTGGTTATTAATGGTTATTTTATTAATGGATATGGGTGATTATTAGTGGTTATTTTATTAATGTATATTAATGGCTAGTTTATTGGTGGTTATTTTATTATAAATTATTATTAGTTATTCTATGTTATTTTACAACTATTGGTGACTATTATATTATATGTTATTGTTGGATGTTCTATGTTATAATATCATAAGCTATTGGTAGTTATTTTATTATAGGCCATTTTAAATTATTTTTCATAGGTTACTATTGGTTATTCTAGGTTATTTTACCTTAGGTCATTATATTATATTTTAGATTATTTTAAGTTATTATATTTATAATAAAATAACTTATAATAACATAAAGTGGAATGACCTTGAATAACTTAAAGTATAATTTGAAATAACATATGTTAACTTAAAATAAAATAACCTAAGGTTAGTTGAATAATTTAATTTAAAATAATTTAAAATATTATAATATGTTAACTAAAATACCTTAAAGTAAAATAACGTATAATAATTTAGGGTAGAATATTTTATAATAACCTATAATAACTTATAATAATGTAAGGTATAAGTTACAATAACTAAAACAACTTATCATATAAAGTATATAAAGTATATCATAAAGTAACATATATAGGGTATTTAAAACAACATAGAAATAAACCTATTTAATGCGATAAATTATAATAGTGAATTATGTCAATTACTAATGAAATATGATGTTTACATAATGATATTATAGTGAAATAACTTTAACCATGGTGAAATCATTAAAATGCAATGAACTTATTTCACTTTTAAAGTCCCAAAATGATTTAAGTTAATGAATTGCACCCCACTTTTGTAATAGTGAAACATGATGTCTTCATGTGGTTAAATAATTATATGGATAGATTCATATTTTTGAAAACAAATACCAATTTGAAATTAATTATTTATACATGCATTCTTTTCAGCCCTTATAGCATGACCAAAAACCAAAAGGAGATAACCACCAAACTTATCCCACATGTAAACTCACTTTGTGTCCATTGCCTCTTCCAATGTTAATATTTGAATGTGAGCACACAACTTTCTCCTATAGCCCATGTTATCTATAGAACCAAAATGAGATACAAAAATTGAACATGAAAACCATTAACAAAGACCCATTCTTTGTTCTTCATTATAGAGATGATCTCAAAGTTTCAATACATCTACACAAGGTATAACAAAATTTCCTCCCTTGTCACAAGTAATGGTTGCATCACCCACAAGAAGGGATGCTGAACTTGTAGATTTTTTAGGTGCAAAATAGGTCCCAAACATGGCATTCCTAATCTACACACATGTGATTACACACATCCACGTTAGACAAATCCTATGGAAGCATATTATATTATAAAAAAAACTAATAATCTATGAATTATTACTCATTGAGCAAAACAATTATTTTGCATCCACTTGACATGACACAAGAACAAGCTTCATGTGCATGTTTTGCATGTGATTCCCTAAACAACTGCACATACATGGCATGCATATGTGGCAATAAACTAATCAAATGCAATTTTCAAAAAGGACAATTTGTTGCACAAACATCTGATTTATTTCAAATGTTACCTTAGTAAAAAAAGAATAATGGCTTGGACAATGGTTTCTTTCCTTAAAAAGCTAAATGCATCCCTTATCATATGTATCCAAAACAAACATTCAATAGTATGCCATGTTTGTTTACCTAATCAATAGAGATGATGTATCTCTTTAATGATTCATGCCACATTAATCACACCAATGCATGAATAATTCCAATTATGTTCACAATTAAGTAGTTACATAACATTCTCACCTACAACTAAATAAGATATTGCAAAGGACCACTTTAGTTAATAACATTTTCCACTCTTACCTTCATAGTTGGTTTTGGCATGAATCCATAAGCTACTATTAGAATAATCGCTAACATTGCAACCCCAAAAAATGGAGGGTAAATCTCCAAGCTAGCAACCACTCCCCACCTTACAATGGCTAAAACTATTTCATAAATAACTAGGAGGAACCATTACAAATTTTCATCACAATGAAATGTCAATAGATGATTTGTTCAAAGACTTAGACAACCTTGTCATAGTTTCCACATACAATGTTTGGGCATAAGCACACAAAGCCCCCCAAAAATTATAGTCACAAATATAATCTTTATATAATTATTTTTTTGGTAATGTATGGACTTGGATTATTTTTTCTTGTTTTAAATATATTTGATTAACTTGAAACTCAATCTAATCAATTATTTTTTTAAATCCAACAAAAAATGAAAAACTTGAATGTATGGAATATATTTGTGACAAAATAATACTTGTCACAAAGTTTGAAAAAATTGCATATTTACTTCAAAACTAAGGTTGTGAGTGGAATTCTTGGGTGAATTTTTTTATGGTGTATGATATTGACATACATGAATTAAATCTAAGACCATTTAAAGATTTAAAGTTTTTGGATGAAATTTCATTAAAAAAATATGTTTTTTTGCATTTTTAACAATAAATGCATAATAAAAAAATTTAAGGAAGAAACCACTACCATATGAAAGAATAGGAGATTTTATAGATGGGCATTGCATTATTTTTTCAATTTTCTTTTGTTTGGTAATGTTTCATGAACCACAAACATGAGGCCCTATGGT
>Ga0116227_10005900_pt1 | contig 25294 bp, 23 predicted proteins | sample S1TSphgellanicum_FD_89693 | JGI IMG/M metagenome (GOLD analysis project Ga0116227, IMG submission 89693) | Host-associated microbial communities from peat moss isolated from Minnesota, USA - S1T2_Fb - Sphagnum magellanicum MG | ecosystem: Host-associated > Plants > Peat moss > Unclassified... | reverse complement strand
CCGACCACAGTGGCGTGCCCTTGGCGGCATCGATGGCGATCAACCGTCCGTCCGCCGTGCCCACGTAAACCTTCCCCTCCCACACGGCAACGCCCCGGTTGACCCGCGCGATACTCGAATCCACCGTCGAGTAATCCAACCGGATGTGCGGATCGAAGGTCCACAAGATCTTGCCGTCTGCCGCATCGACCGCCCGCACGATCGAGCGCGGCGCACTCACATAGATGACGCCGTCGACGACCAAGGGCTCCGCCGCGAGGCCCATGGGATCGTCCATCTCCGCGATCCACGCCACGCCCAACTGCGCGACGTTCTTGTCATTGATCGCCCGCAACGGGCTGAATTGTTGCTGAGCGAAGCTGCCGCCTTTGACCAGCCAGTTGTCGCCGGAACTATCGGCGGCAACCCGGGACGCCGTGACGTTGCCGGGCGGCGGTGAAGCCACGACAGCGGAAGCGGCAAGGACACAGAATGAAGTGGCAGCAAGCAGATGACGCGCGAACGGGAGACGGGGCATTCAACGATTCCTGATGAACAGCGGATTGATCGGACGAATATACACCGATGACGCCGAGCACAACCGTACCTCGAACCATCACTACCCCAAAGGGCAGCGTACCGCTGGCCGAATAGTTCGTGGCACCGGTACACGCCGCGCTGCGCATCGCCATGCCCGGAATTTCGCCCATGCCCTCGACTTGAGATCAAGTCCGGTATCTGCCATGTCAATGGGCCCACCGTGCATGATGAGGCACAGATGCCTTTCGGCGGCGTCAAAGCGTCGGGTTACGGCCGTTTCGGTGGCAAGGCTGGAATCGATGCGTTTACCGAACTGCGGTGGATTACGATCGAGACGGAGCCGGGGCGATATCCGATCTGATACGTGCGCATAGGCCGTCCGCCAACACAGATGGGCATAGGTGTTATCGCGTGGGCGCTGTTCCTGGTGATCGGCGTCGCCAACCTCTGGCTGCTCCGCAGTCTGATATAGACCCATAGGCAGCGACTGTGCAGTGCTGTTAGACGCTCGCGGCCAGCGTGGGTACAATTCGGCCTCGAGCGACGTGTTCGAAACCGGAGGCGAGCTTGAGGAGAAGGGGTTCGCTCCATGCAGTGCCGAAAAACGAAAGCCCAACGGGTAATCCCCGATGTAATCCGGCCGGCACCGTGATGTGCGGATAGCCGGCAACCGCGGCAGGCGAGGAACAACCGCCGGGATCGGCATCGCCATTGACCGGATCGATGAGCCAGGCCGGACCTGACGTGAGAGTGACGATGGCGTCGAGATGATGCGCCGCGAGCAAGTTGTCTATTCCACCGCGCGCGGCGGCAACACAGGCCGCGCGAGCCTCGTGATAGGCGGTATCGCGGAGGTCGCCTTTAGCGTCGGCTTGTCTGAACAGTTCTTGATCGAACAGCGCCATTTCGGTATCGGCATGCACATCGTTGAAGCGAATCAACTCGGCGAGCGTGCGCGCCGGCGCGTTGTCCGGCAGCCGCGCGAGATAAGCATTCAAATCCGCCTTGAATTCATACAGCAACACCTGTTGCTCGGCAGCGCCGAAGTCCGCTTCGGCAAGGTCGGCCGGATCGAAGATGATGCCACCGGCGCTCCTGAGCGTGGCAACGCAGTGATCCAGGAAGTGGTTGAGCGGTGCGTTATCGGCGAAGAAGCGCCGCGCTACGCCTAGGCGCGCACCGCGTAGTCCATCCGGGTCCAGATGCCGCTGATAACCCGCGGTGAATCGCGCGCCGGCCGCGGCGCTCGCAGGATCGCCGGGATCCAAACCGGTCATCACTTCGAGCATCATCGCGGCGTCCCGGACGGTGCGGGTCAGCGGGCCGGCCGTGTCCTGACTGTGCGAGATCGGCACGATGCCGCGCCGGCTGATCAGTCCCACCGTGGGTTTCAACCCGACGATGCCGTTGACGGAAGCTGGGCTCACGATGGACCCATCGGTCTCGGTGCCGACGGCGAGCGCACAGAGATTGGCGCTCACCGCGACCGCCGAGCCCGAACTCGAACCAGACGGCGAGCGATTGAGCGCATAGGGATTGCGGGTTTGGCCCCCTCGTCCGCTCCAACCGCTCGAGGCATGGGTGGAACGGAAATTGGCCCACTCGCTCAAGTTGGTTTTACCGAGAATCACCGCACCGGCGCGCCGCAGACGGCCGACGAGCGGTGCGTCTTCGGGTGCGTACCAGCCTTCCAAGGCATTCGAGCCGGCCGTTGTCATCATGCGGTCGCTGGTCTCGACGTTATCTTTAATGAGTATCGGCACGCCGTGTAGGGGACCGCGCGGTCCTGACGCCATTCGCTCACGATCCAGCTGGTCGGCAATGTCGAGCGCCAGCGGATTGGTCTCGAGGACGGCGCCCAAGGCGGGACCCGCACGGTTGAGCGCATCGATGCGCTCCAAGTAAAACTCGGTCAGTGTTCGTGCGGTGAGGCGGCCGCTCGCGAATTGCTCCGCGATCTGCGCCAACGTCAACTCAAGGAACGGTGAACCCGCCATCGCCGACCCCTTCAGGGTGGTGGCTTCGGTCACGCCCGCGACCGCATCCGCGGCAGCAAGGGCGCCTACCGTGGACGCAATGAAAATTCGTCGATCCATCGTAACCTCTGCCGGACACTGGTACGGTGACCCGTGCACGGCTCGGATTGTAAATCAGCGCAACCGGAATCGCGACGACGCTGGTAGAGTACGACGCTGTGAAATTTAAGGCGTACAGCTATTCGCTGCCAAAATCTCACTCTATCGATACAAAAATTGTTCGGTACGTTGCCAAGATGGGATTTCAAGGTCGTCGGCACGTTGTTGATATCTCCGGACTGCAACACGGTGCGCTCTTTATAGACGCGCGACGCATCATCGAAGAAGGCGACGTTGTCATTGCGGATATCGCGGTGTTTTGACGTAGAATCTCGGGCGGCGGCCAATGTCCCGGATACCGGGCGTGATCCGAGCTTAGACTTTTGAAGTGCAGGTCGAACTGTGGTTCGGCAAGATCGAACGCGACGTGATCCTAGAGGCCGTCCACGCCACTGCCAAGGGGCTACACGCTGCCGGCGCCATTGACCAGGTGACAATGCGGGAATTCGACCATCTCAGCCTGTCGCCGGCTCCGCCGCTCCGCCCGGCCCAGATCAAACGCATCCGCGAGACATCAAAAGTTAGCCAGGCGGTCTTTGCCGCCCTGTTGAACACGAGCGTCTCCACGGTGCAGAAATGGGAAATCGGTCAGAAGCGCCCGACCGGCACCGCGCTCAAGCTGTTGCACTTGGTGCAGAAAAACGGGTTGGAAATCGTTGCGTGACGCAGACGCACAAGGCGGGTTTGCCCGCGTGAGTCGCCAAGCCCGACTGTTTGAGTGCAGACATCAGGAAAATACCACCGACAGAGCGCCCTGCCCTTGCTTCTTTGCAGCGTGACGCACGTTGATTTGTACATCTCGGCCCAAGCGCGTGAGGCAATCCATGAGCTTGCGTTCCGAGAGGCCGCGAAATTGGCCGCGCAGCATGCTGGAAAGCTTGGGTTGTGGAATGCCGAGCAGTGCAGCAGCTTTAATCTGAGTAAGCCCCTGCTCTTCCAAGATTTCGCTGATTTTGCTGACGAGCTGAGCTTTGATGAGCAAGCTGCCGGCCGCCGCACGACCGAGATCGGCGTAGACGTTGCTACTACCGATTTCGTAATCAGGTTTAACGACTTTACGGCTTTTTGGGTGTGCCACGTTTCATCTCCTCAGCGATTTCTGCTGCGCGCTTGAGTCGCGTTTCGATCAATTCCATATCTGGCTTGGGTGTAGCCACGCCAGACTTGGATTTCTTCTGAAATACATGCAGTACAAACACCTACGAGGGGTTTTACCGGAGGCGCACCGCTCGTAGCCATGAAGGGATTATACCTATATGGATATAAATTCCAAGCTCACGTCATTATCGCCGCCGGCCGCTACTGACCCCCGGCCGATTGGAGTGAGATTCGTCACCAGGCCATCGCGCAGGTAAAGGCTCGACGACACGCGCGTTGATGCCGCGCGTATCCAAATGGGCTGCGGCACGCCGCGACCTCTTGCAGCACTACGTGTCTCTGGCAGAAAACGCCGACGTCGACGTGGGCTGATCGATTCCTCGACTGCGCCGAAGCCAAGTTCGTTGCAGTTGTTTGGCGTTGATTGGCCTCGATAGTGCCAGATGCGCTCTGGAAGACCTGTTCAGCTTCGCGCTTCTTTACCTAGCGGGTAGTGCCCAGAATTAGCCGCCGCGACGCACGGTGGAGGAAGCGCATCGCAGCCACAGGAAATCGGCTTCGCTGAGTCCAGATGAAAACACCCGTACCGCTCAAGACGGTTACGAATATTCCAACCGCGGATACCACGAATTTGTAGGGAGCTCCGATCACCATTCCCTCGTGCAATGCCTCGATCCACGTGGTCAACGTGGTCCCGAGCGCGCCACCCGTCGGATAGTCGATCCCCAACGGTGCGCCGGTGTCTGCGTTCACAAACACGCGAGTATTGCCGCGCGCTTCGACATCTCTAGAGGTCTGCACGCGGTATTCATACGTATGTCGGTCGGCGTGATACATCATCAGTCTCTCGCTGCGGATTTCAATGCCGGACCCACGGGTCGCGCTATCCAGGGCCGCGCGTGCCGCCGAGTAAGCCTGCCGCCAGTCGAGACGGGGTGGGTGTGGCGTCTGGATCCGCAGATGGGTGGATGACTCCCCAAAGACGTTGCGCATGACCGGCTCGTACACCGACTGCAGATTGAAGGAGACGGCGGACCACGCAAAGACAAATAACAGGCTCCATGCCCAGAGACCACCGGCGCGATGGACATCGAACAGAATTCTCTTGAGGTCACCATAGGATCGAATACTCCATGCATCTTTCCATCTCGCCCACCAGGATCGCGTGTACCCGCCGTTGGCCCGTGCGACGGGCAGCGTCAGATAGAGACCGAGCACACACTGTAGTGTCCAGAGCAGCGCGACGACGCCCAGGAGAGTGGCGCCCGCATCACCCATCACCAGATTTTCGTGAACCGAATCCACAAACGGCATGAGGTTCTTTACGCCTTGAGCCAGGTCGCCCGCCCGGCGCGTCCCCAACACGGTGGCGGTGACTGGATCCACGAACACCTGGTCGTCGGGAAGCCCGCCATCTTTGTTTGCGTTTTCTGGATAATCGAGATCGAACGGCACCGATTGGTCCGCGGTCAAGCCCAAGGGAAGACCGCTGATGGCGGCCGCCGGAAACGCGCTCGCCACCCGATCGCGCAACACAAACGGATCGAGCGGCATGGCGCCGGGTGCATGTGGGGGCAGAGTGAACAGCGCCGGCGCAAACACCCGCTCCAGTTCGTCGTTCCAGACGAGGAGGGAACCGGTGAGACCTGCCGAGACCAGGAACGCCGCGATTGCGACCCCGATATACCGATGCAGTGAAACCATGACTTGACGGATCCGACGCCGGCGTCGGAGCGCTGCCGCGATGTCAGTCATGGACGGCATCCCTTTCGTCACGGCGGTTTCAAGCTTCCGCCGCGCCACGAGAGCGTCAACCATAGCGTTCGCGAGGCTTCGGGGATCTCGTTGTTGTAGCCGTTGCTCAGGATGATGCGCTGATTGAGCGCGTTCTTGAGGTTTAATTGGACGAGCATGTTCTTGATGACATAGGAGCCGCCCAGATCGAGCCGCACGTAGCGCGGGATGGGGGCGCCGCCGCTATTGGGCAGGTACGATTGAGCTGAAGTGTTGTAGTTGGCGTTCACGAAGCCGCGCAGGCCCGTGAAAGTGCCGTGTGAGACTCGATAGTCCCCCGACAAGAGCGCGGTCCAAGCCGGCACCCCTGGAAAGTGATCGCCATACGGGATGTAGTCGCTACGCAGGTATTCGGTGACCGTGTGCGCCAGGCCGAAGGCGGCGTGGGCATCGGGGCTGAATGTGAGATTCGTCTGCAGATCGAATCCCTTGGACTCGGAGTCGCCGCCGTTGACTTCGAAATTGGGATTGGTCGGATCGACGACCAAGGTATTGTCCTGGGCGATGCGGTACACCGCGCCGGTGACCGAGAGCTTCCGATTAAAGAGTTCCGCTTTCACGCCGATCTCGCGGTTGATGGACTTGACCGGCTGAAAGGCACTGTGGTCGGCGTTCAATCCGAGATTCGGCTGGAAGGCATCGGCGTACGACACGTACACGCTCAGCGCGTCGATCGGCCGGTAGATCACACCGCCTTGCTTCGATAGATGCCCTTGGGTTAATTGATCAGCCGGGTCCGGATCGAGCGCCACGAAGTTCGGCGCATCGTAATTGCGGTCGAAGACGTTGTCGTGCCTGAGTCCAAGCATCACCTTGAAGTGCTCACCGAGTGACAGCAAGTCCTCGGCCGCGACCGAGTGGCTGCCGACACTGGTGCTGCCTTGCGAGTTGTATTGAAACACCGGCGTATACGGCACGCTCGAGTACACGGGGTTCGCATAATCGAAGGCCGGAATCGTACCGGCATCGTTGTAGTAGGACTGACGTCCGCGTTGGTAGGCGACATCCACGGTCACCTGATGACCGATGGGTCCCGTACTAAAAGCTCCGCGCACATAGGCTTCGAGATTGAAATCCTCGTTGTAGTTGAGCGCCGGTATGACGTCGTAGTCCTCGATTCGCTCGATCACGGTTTGTCCGGGCGTGACGCCGTTCGGATAGATTCGATCCGAAAGACCCGTTGTGCCCTGCTTGAAATACTGCGTGAGCACATACGCGGACCAATGCTCATTGAAGTCGAACTCGAGATCGCTGCGATAAATGGACTCGGGGGCTTCCGACAAACCGAGGTACGGTTCGCCAAAGTACAGGCTCGTCGGCAGGTGCTGTCCGAAGAGCGCCGGTGTATAGAAGTAGCCCGGGTCGAAGGTGTAGGAGTAGTCGTCATAAATGTACAGAAGTCGCCACGACAGCTGATCGGTGATCTGCCAATGGATCTGCGGCGCGATATAGTCGCGCTGCGAATGCACGTAGTCGCGAAAGCTGTCAGACCGTTCTCCTTGGATGAGGATGCGGCCATCGATGTTCGGCGCGATGTTGCCGGTGAAATCGGCGGTCAGGAGTTTTTGATTCTCGGTGGTGACGACTGCCTTGGTCATCCACCCAAAGTCGGCTTGGGGTTTGTTGGACACCAAGTTGACCAAGCCGCCCGGGCTTCCCTGGCCGAAGACGATAGCCGTGGGGCCATTCAGGATTTCTGCGCTCGACAGCAAGTCAGGCACGAACGTCGCGCTCGAGCCGCCGCCGATATTGCCGACGCTCAAGCCATCCAAGACGAAGGAGGCGTTGTACCCCCTTGAATTCCAGCCGCCGCTGATGACGCCGGCATAGGGCTGTACCGGCTGAATCAGGGCCGAGAGATGTCCCAAGTCGTCGAGGGTGGTGACCGCATTCGACTGGAAAGTGGCCGCATCGAGGGTGGTGACGACCTGCGGCAGATCCCGGGTTTCCACCCCCAACTTGGTTGCCTCGTTCGTGATGCGCAGCGCCGTCACCTCGATTTCCGTGAGGGGCTCCTGCGCGATCGTCTGCGTGGCGGCCGCATCAATCGCAGAGGCCTGCGTCGGCCATTGCGCCGCGAGGCAGACGCCGACCAGCGTCAAAGCTGACGTCCACATCTGCTGCTGCCACGCACTCCTGTCTCTACCCACTTCATCACCTCAACATGTAATTTCAACGTGATAACGCTGGGCTTGAGCGACTGTTGCGCGATCAAGGGATTTGTCGAGCCGCTATTCGAAGTCGGCGTGCCGGGCGCGCGTCGTGCGGAGATAAGTGGATCGCTGTGCCGGTAAGTTCCACGCTGGGCAGTGCTGACTGTTGTTCGTTTGCCGCATCAACCTCGATATCCGCGCGAGCGTTGACCGTCAGCGCGGCGTTGAGCGCGACGCCCGTCGCAGTCAGTCGACTCAATGTCCCGGGCAGGCATTGAGTGGTCGCTTCCATGGGCTGAAGCGGCTTGATGATCGGCATGCGAGATACCCGAGGTGATTAGATGTTCTAAAGCGTAACAAGAATAATTCTCATTTACAAATGCGAATCATTCGTATTTAATCGACCCATTCTTGGCTGAAGGATCTGCGGAATGAGCTGTGCTTTCGCCCGCTTGACGGTGTGGACGCTGCGCCGATGGTTTGCATCGGATCGATCGTTGCGCGAGCGCGCACCGATCGAATTGCTCTGGATCGAACAGGACCTGGCGCTGGCGTGGTCGTGGTTCGAGACGTTTCTGTCCATTCTCGATTTTGAACGGACTCGCGAACTGGCAATCGAGTCCGCGCAAGGCATTGACGCCACGCCGCTGACCACCGACGAGTCGGCGGTCCTCGCCTCCTTGATTTTCGCCGCGTGGAGTCCTGCTGCGGCCCGGGCTTGCCTCGCACCGTTTCTCAGTGGCCACAGCGCCGAAGCGGCGGTGTGCGCTGCGGCTCGAGTCCGGCGCTCGAGCACGTTGGGCGGTCGAGGTCGCGGCGACACCGAGTTGATGTTCGTGTGATCGATAACCCAACTAGAAGGGATGACAACATGAGAGTGAGATTGAAGCCCATAGCCCACGCCTTGTCCGTATGGCGATCACCATCGGACACCAGACCGGTGAACAAAAGCCTGTCCATGGCCCTCACGGTGGGCATGGTATCGCTGCTAAGTTCTTGCGGCGGCGATGATTCCGCCGCGCCGATTCAGACGCCGAGCAGTGCGTACACCACTCAGGTGTTCGTGGCGGACTCCGCCTCGTACGAACCGCAACTTGCGGTTACGCAGCCCTTCATCGACGCCTGGGGCGTGGCCATCCGCCCCGCGGGACAGCCCGGACACTTCTGGGTGTTGGCGGGAAACAAATCCTATGAATACGTCGGCGACGTGACCGGTAAGGTCTCTCCCCCTTGTACGGCGCCCTCTGTGTTGTGTGCGGACCTGTCGCCTCTGCCGACCAACACGGTGACCTTTCCCGAGTTCCCGCTCGATCCGACGACCGGCGAGCCGGACATCATCAATAATCACGCCACCGGCGTCGTGTTCAACGGTGTCGCCACGAACTTTGTCATCACGCAGACGCCGAGCGCCCCGAGCGCTAACTTAGGTCCCATCACGACCGGCGCGAAGTTCATCTTTGCGACCAACTATGGCGCCATTTACGCCTGGACGGAACGGGCGGACGGGAACAGCTACGATCGCCCCGATACGGCGCTGAAAGTGTTTGATACCCGAAACGATCCGACGGACTGCGGACAGTTCTATGGGTTGACGATCAATGAAACCGTCGGTCGTTTGTACGTGGCGGATTTCGGCACCGATACGAGCGCCGCCTGCAACAATGCAACGGCGATTGCCGGCCTACCGAAGAGTTTTCGGATCCGCGTCTTCGACAGCACGCTCAATGCGGACGGAACCTTGAACGAGATAACCAGCTCGCTCAATGGCGGCAAGGCTTTCGTTAATCCGCTGGTGGGCGATCCCAGCAACATCAAGGCCGGAGACTACGTGCCGTGGAACATCGCTGCCATCGGCACGAGCCTGTTCGTCGTCTACGTCCAAGTGCAGCAGGATCCCAACGCCGCGGATGGCATCCCTTATCCCGGCAATGAGGTGCATGGCCTGAGTGCCGGGCGCCTGGTCGAGTTCGATGTGGACGGAAATCTGATCGCGGTGTGGAACGATGGCGGCCGCCTGAATGCACCGTGGGGGATGGCGATGGCGCCGGCCGACTTCGGGACGGCTTCGAACCAACTCCTGGTCGGAAATTTCGGGGACTTTGACGTCGGCGGTTCGAATGGGGCCATCGTCGCATTCGACACGACCACACGAAAGGCGGTCGACGTACTGCGCAACGCGGATGGATCGCCCCTGTTGGTTCCCGGCATCTGGGGCATGGTTTTCGGCAACGGCGATACGCTGGGTGACGCCAATGCGCTCTACTACGCCGCCGGACCCAACAATGAACTTGATGGGCTATTCGGGGCCGTGCGACAGATCGCCAATCCTTGAGTACAGGTGGCGCGACCTTTACAAGTCCGCCCTTCAGTACTCGGCGACGCCGGGTATCAAGGGCGGCAATGAAGGCGGGGTCTCTGGGGCCGCAACTCAAGCGGAGCGACCATGTCCTGGGGAACTGTCCCGCCGTATCGGATACCAGCGTCAAACCCGCTGTCGATGACATCGATGAGGTGATTGCTCACGGCCAGGTCGATCTGAACATCCGGGTAGCGGTCCATGAACACCGGCAATACGGGTCCCAACAGCAGGCTCGCCGCATCGCTTGGCACGTTCAGCCGGATGCGGCCAGAGGGTGCATCCCGAAACGGTTCAGGCTCTCCACCGCCTCGCCAATTGCCTCAAAGGGCTCGGTGAGTTTCGCATGCAGCTCCTCGCCGGCCGCGGTCAAGGTCACACTACGATTCGTTCGGTTAAGAAGCCGCACGCCGGTGCGCGTTTCCAGGCTTCGCATGGCATGGCTCAGAGCCGAGGCACTGATGCCGAGTTCAGCAGCTGCTCGCCGGAAGCTCCGGTATCTGGCGATGACGAGGAATGAGGCGAAATCGGCGAGGTCAGCGCGCTCAAATTGCATCGTGTTAGCCTGAAGGAAATGCACGCCTCCATCAACGCATGGGCCAGGCACTGGTATAGCTTTCAAATATACCGACAAGAAGCCCTGCACGTTCACGAGGAATATGGCGAGAACAATATCGCGCCTCTCTTGATCGCCGCACCCGCGAGTACCTGACCCCCGCGGAGGTCGAGAAGCTGCTGCAGGCCGCCGGCCAGGTCGGCCGGCACGGTGCGCGCGATGGATGGGGAAGGCATCAGATGGCTTCATGGTGGCGCTTCGACATTTTAAACGACTGGCGTCCAAGTCCTGGGCGCCGGTGGTTCGGTCCTCGCGTACTCACGCAATGTGGCATCGTGCTTCGTTTGCCATTCCTCGATGCTGATGCCTGGACGCGGATCGTTGGCCGAGGCATCAATCATCGCCTTCAGCAACTGAGCCCGCACCATGGGGTGGCGATCGAGCTCCATCAGATCCTGAGTTACTCGCGCTCAGGCTCAGTTGTTCCTTTTGCGACCGGGACGCCTGGAATTAAAAAACATCACGACGGACGGGTCTTCGATTGAGCGGCACTCCAGGCGGCTGCCGCCCTTTTCAGCAGGGCTGGGTGCAGCACGCCGAGCTTTGGCCTCTGCCCGTTGGGCGCGGCCGGCGGTACGGCGAAATACTCATCGTTGAACGGTAGATCCACGCTGCGCCCGAGATTAAATTTCGTGTCGTAGGACAGGCCGGCCGCCTTATAGGCGTCACCGTCCGCGGCTGTGATCGAAAATTCTCCTGCGTATAGTTGCTTGAGGCGTTGGCTGGTGCCATGGGCGACTAACACGCCGAACTCCGGCGCGTTGTCGTCATACACTGAAAGAATCAGTGCCGAGCGGGGTTTTTCTGCAGGTTCCTTCTGCAATTCGTCAGGGAAGTAAGACCAGACGATGTCGCCGGCCAACGGTTGAGCCCACCATCGAATCATTTGCTAAAAAGACTAGAGGCCACCGACCTGTATCGGCCTTGGGCTGATCGCTTCTTCAGCGCCTTCATCATCCGATCGCTCACCGCGCCATCGTCCGCTTCATAGGCGGGCAATACTTCGGAGGCGAGTTTCCTCAACGCCTGATGAATCACTTGCGTCTCCGGAAGACCTAACAGGGCGGCAAGTTTTGCAAGCGTTTGGCCACTGATTCCACTCGGCGTGTCCGTCGGGCGCAACCGGAAAAGGAGTGATGCGGGTTTTGTTGTAGATGGCATTGACTAACCTCCGTCTGATATCTTTAGTATATCATCATTGATCGGTCTGGTATTTGGTTCCTGTAGGGGAACGTCGAGCACCTCTCAAATTGGCGGGCGAGTCGCGAAGCGTGACCGCCCGCGCTGCTCCCCGGGTGCTGACCCTGCGCATCGCAGGTTGGATTGATCCGGCCTAGCTTTCCCAAAATAGATCCGTCATGAGTACTCCCTGATCGCTTTGAGCCGCCATCGATGCGGCCCGCCAATCTAAGCGACGGTAGACCATCGAATCGAATCGCGAATTGGCATGTTGACCTGCCGATTGGTTATAAGTTGGATACCCTGGTGCGGCTGATTTCGGTGCAATGACCGCGTGGCAAGGCGAACGGAGCGGTACTCAAGAAAGGCGCCGAAGATAGTTCAGCGAATTTTTAATGGATTCCAGCGGCGGATGATCCATCGGGCCTTCGTGCTCGATGAAGTAATGTGTGATGTGGCCGCGTCTCGCGACCTTGAACAGGTGTGGCCAGTCGATCACGCCACCGCCCAATTCGGCATTGACGTCCTTCTCTTCGGTGTCGATGGAAGATGACACACCATAACCCGGCTTCAAATCCTTCAAATGCAGCAATTGGATGCGCTTTGGGTATTTTTGCAAATATCTCACCGGATCCGCTCCTGCGTGGATGACATGGCCGCAATCCATCTCGAAAACGACCAGTGAGGGATCAGTCCCTTGGATGAGCAGGTCCAGTGCAGACTCATCGCCAAATTGCTTCAAGTCGATGGCGTGATTGTGGTACCCAAGCTGAATGCCGGCCTTTTTCACGACCGCACCATGCCGGTTGAATTGCTCGGCATTCCAGCGATAGTCATCGGCCGTAATCTTTTCATACATGGGCGTCAACTCGCCCACGCTGAGGTTGGATATATCCCTGGTGCCGATCGCGCGGAGCGTCGGGAACACGACGATTAGGTACTGAAGCCCCAATTCTTGCGCTATGTCGAGCGTTTTCGGGTCATCGAGGGACTGCAGGTACACATGACATCCGACGAGCCGAAGTCCGACATCGTTGCAGCGCCTTTTGAACGCGGCCGGCGCGCTCGGCAGCTCGTAGAGCTCCACCTCTCGATAGCCAATTCGTGCCACAACCTCGAGCGTCTGAACTTCGTTTGCCTTGAGTGCGTCCCTCACGGTCCAGAGCTGTAGGCCGGGAACCAGTCCCAGGGGATATGCGCGGGCGGTGCGAATGCCCCCGAGGCTCAGGCCGACACCCATCGCGCCGGCCGCATACTTGACGAATTCTCTTCGTGATGACCCCATATCTACTCCCGAACGGCGCTGTTCACTCTAAGGTTTTCCAAGTCCCGCCGGCATGCGAACTCGCGAGAACGGCTCCGACGAATTTCATGCCTCGAAGGCCATCCTGCACACCCGGGTAATCGCGCGACGGCTCGTGTCCGTGCTCGACGCGAGCAACATCCGCCGTGAAACTGCGATAAATGTTCGCAAAGGCCTCTAAATATCCTTCAGGATGACCAGCGGGCGTTCGGGCCATGTCCGTCGCCGCTTTACTCATATATCCCCGACCCGTGCGCAAGAAGCGCCATGGCTCATCTACTGGCTTGAAGATAAGTGTATTTGGATCTTCCTGATGCCACTCGAGTCCACCCGCGGAGCCATACAATCGAAGCGATAGGCGGTTGGCTTCGCCGCAGGCAACCTGAGAACACATCAAGGCGCCCTTCGCCCCGCCGCTGAGTCTCACCAGAATGTTGGCATCGTCATCGAGGAGCCGGCCGTCGACAAAGGTGGATAGGTCGGCACACAGAGAGTGGATTTCCTGGCCCGATACGAAACATAGAATATTTTCGGCATGAGTGCCGATATCTCCCACGCAGCAACTCGGCCCGGCCTGATTAGGATCGGTACGCCAGACCGCCTGTTTGTTGCCAGCATTCTCGAGCGGCAACATCAGCCAATCCTGAAAGTACTCGACGTTGACCCTGCGCAGGCGTCCTAGTTTACCGGCTCTTACGAGCCCCCGCGCCTCGTGTACTGCCGGGTAACCGGTGTACGTGTAGGTAACGGCAAACAATAGTCCCCCGGCTGACACCATTCGATCGAGATCTTCGGCTTCCGCCAGCGTCACCGCCAGCGGCTTGTCACACACGACGTGGATGCCAGCGGTCAGAAACGCTTTGGCAACCGGATAATGCAAGTTGTTGGGAGTGGCTACGATCACGAAGTCGATGCCGTCCTCGAGTTCCGCCTCCTTTGCGGCCATTTCACCGAACGAGGAATAACTGCGCTCCAGAAACCAGGCAGCGGCACTAGCCTGCGCAATGGCAGGGTCGGACGACATCGCACCGGCAACCAGTCGGGCACGACCATCCATTTCCGCTGCGATCCGGTGGATCGAACCAATGAATGATCCGCGGCCTCCACCCACGATACCGGCGCGCAAGCACCGGTTCGAACCGGTCCACCCGTTGCCGGTCATACGCCGCCCCGCCTCCGCTTTCCAGTCGACCCTCGGAGGATGAGTTCGGTGGGAAGGACCACCTTGCGGGCGGGCGTTTGGGGGCGTTCGAGTATTTCGAGCAAGAGCTCCATGGCCTTCCGTCCCAACGCGCCCTTGGGCTGTGCAACTGTCGTCAGAGGCGGATCAGTGTGTCGCGCATAACGAATATCGTCGAATCCGATCACCGAAATGTCCTCTGGAACACGATAGCCATGGTCCTTCAGCGCCTTCATGGCACCCATGGCCATCTCGTCATTCGCGCAAAATATGGCCGTGAACGCCTGTCTCGCGGCGAACAGATCCTCCACCGCCTGCATTCCGGATTCGATCGAAAAATCCCCGAGCACCGAGAGGTCTGGATTACGCTTAAGATCGGCGGCACGCAGCGCGGACTCATAGCCGGCGTCCCGATCGACGCAGATTTGAGTGTTCATTGGACCCGATACATAGGCGATATCCCGATGGCCCAGCGATACCAGGTACGCCGTCGCCTCCTGGGCGGCTTTACGATTATCGACAAACACCCGAGTCACCGAACTGTCCTTGAAGTATTCGCACGCGTTGACGAGCGGCAAACGCCCGACCACCGCGATCGACGGACGATGCGGCATCAAGGTGATGATTCCGTCTGCCTGCCGAGTGGCGAGCAATTGCGCATAGGCCGTCTCACGATCGCGACTGTTCTGGGTGTCGCCGAGCAACACGGAATATCCGTGCTCATGCGCCACCTGCTCGATGCCCCGAATGATCTCCGAAAAGAACGGATTCGAAATATCGGGGACGAGCGCAACGATGACGTTGGTCCGCGCGGTCCGAAGTATCTTCGGTTGGGCGCTTGGGGTATAGCCCAACTTTTCGATCACCCGGAGCACTCGTTGCAATGTCGCCGGCGCCACCACCTGCGGCCGTTGCAGTGCCCGGGAAATGGTCGCAACCGAAGTGCCCGCCGCATCGGCCACCTCACGGATATTGTAGACGCGCCCGCGCGGACGCGGAGTTTTCGAGCGCCGCAGCGTTGTCTTTGCTTTCGATGCCAGTGTTTTCATAATGCCGGTCACGACCGAAACGGCACCCTTCCGACGCCTTGAATGGGTATCCCTTGAGACGCCAGCACTTCGTGTTGCAGCGCGTACATCGCTGCAGCTGCCTCATCGATTGCCCGCGTGAAGGCTAGCGAACCCGACAGGATAGGGGCGAGTTGGGTACGGTCTTGAACTCGCGCCTTGGAGTATTCGTGTTCAATCACCAGGTAGGTGTCCGCAGGGTCGATGTTGAGCAGCTCCCGAGCCGCCAATTGGTGATCGAGCCAGTCGACCGTTCTGTTCTGTAGGTAGGCGAGCGGATCATGGCGCGCCGTACCCGGCAATTCATGTTCACAAACTGCCGTCTGTTTTTTCCAGGCATGCCCGCGATCCCGCCCATGCGGGGAGGGTATCGAGCCGAGCCAGTCACCGCGTTCCATGGTCTGACCGCCATAACCCCAGGCCGAGATCCCGCGCGCATCGATGACCTGGCCCTTCACGTGAAAGCCGGCGATCAGAAAATTGTAGCCCGTCTCTTTGAGATACTGGAATATAGAGCGTGAATCCTGACCCATCAGAATTGCATGCGACGGATCGTAGTGGATGCGAAACTGTTCGCCCACCTTGTGGCGTTCGCAGATTCTGTGCAGCGCGATCCAAGGCCCGGGAGCGTAGGCAATGTTGTTATGCCACCGGTCGGAGATCTGCCAGCCGGGCATGGGGCATTGCTCGACTCGATAGGTCAGCCCGCGCGCCTTGGCCTCTTTGAGCAGGGGAATGAACTCCGCCTCGAACATCTCCAGATTAGCGTCCATTTCGAGCTCTGGGTTGCGCCCGACAAAGCCGCAAACCGCATTCGTCCCCAAAAGCACGGCCGCGTCGAAAACGCGCATCATGAACTCATGCTTACCACGGCGAATCGTCGCATCGGCAACCAGCATGTTGTCGAAGTACGCCAGATCCGACAGCCCGACGCCGGTCGCACGCATCGCCGCCTGAACGCGTGCGGCGCGCGTGCGATCGAACGGACGGCGAAGATCCAAGGTGTTCGCCACCGGATCCATCAACGCCTCCGCGGGCACATCGCTCACCGAAGGATGCAATGCGGCGGACAGCTCGATATTGGGGCAGCCAAGCTCGCGCGAGAATTCGAGCCACTCCTCGACCGCGCGATCCGGGTCTGCATCCCGGATGGCGCGTGGCGTCAGTTCCTGAAGTGCGGCGGTCAACAAGCTGAGCTTCATCGGCTTTGCTTGAAAAGCAACGGAAGCCATGGACTCACCCCTCTCGCGACAGGATTTTGGCCGCTTCGGACAAGCGTTCATTCTTGAATAAAGCCGCGAAAGCGGCGAACACCAGAATGGCAAAAGCCGCCGGATAGAGCCATATCGCGCGCCAGTCGTGGACGCCGGCGTGCAGATAAGCGTCCGACACGACGCCGGCGACAGAAAACCCGATCAACATGCCCGCGCCGTAGGTTGCCATGGTGATCAACCCCTGCGCAGCAACCTTGGAGTGCGCACCCGCCTTGGAATCGGTGAATATCTGCCCGGAGACGAAGAAAAAGTCATAACAGACTCCATGCAGTGCGATTCCCATCAGCAACATCCACACGAGTTCATTGGCGTTGCCCAGTGCGAACAGGACGTACCGCACGGCCCAGGCGGCCATCCCGACCAGCAAGGTGGCCTTGACGCCCAGGCGAGCCAGACAGACGGGAATCAGCAACATGAATGCCACCTCCGAGACCTGTCCCAACGTCTGCTTACCCGTGGCATTGGCCACATGTATCTGCGTCAGGAATTGATTTGCGTTCTGATAATAGAACGCCAGAGGAATGCAAATCAGCACCGATGCCACAAAAAACACCCGGAAGTTCGGTATCCGCAACAGTCCCAGGGCGTCCAAGCCGAAGGTGGTCCTGACCCCGACCGGGAAATCCCGCCTGGGCGGAGGAGGGGTCGCAGGCAACGTGAAGCTGTACAGGCCGAGGAGGAAGGACACGAGGGAGCACATGAAAAAGGTATTGCGCAGTTGACCTGAGGCTATCGCCACGGCCGAATCCCACCCACCGACGAAGCTGATGCCCAGCCCCGCGACGATCCACCCGAGAGTACCCCACACCCGGATGCCGGAGAAATTTTTGGAAGGATCGTCCATCTGCCGAAATGCGACGGCATTCACGAGTGCGAGAGTGGGCATGTAAAGAACCATGTAACTAAACAGCAGAGGATAGAAGGCGCCGAAATCGGCCGCGGTGCCGAGCCGATAAAGAAGGACGCCGCCGATCAGATGCATGATGCCCAAGAGTCGTTCGGCGTTGAGGAATCGATCCGCGATCAAGCCGGCAAAAAGGGGAGCCAGCATTGCGCCCCATGATTGCGTCGAATAGGCCATTGCGCTTTGTGTGCCACTCGCCTGCAGATTGGCGGCCAGGTAGCTTCCGAGCGTGACGAACCAGCCTCCCCAAATGAAGAACTGCAGAAACATCATGAAACTCAATCGCACTCGAATGCTGAACGTCATGATTTGATCTCGTCGACGCCGGAATTGCGCCGCATTTCCCGGTGCGGTCCACGTCCGTTAATTTCATGTCGAAAATTATCGAAGAATTTCGTTTTGCAATGTAACGCATTACATTGTATAAGTCACGAAGGGCCGGTTTTTGACCGTCGGATAATACTCAGGGGATCCAATGACACGTTCTACTCATGGCGATGTGCGTTTTGGCGTCGGCGTCTCGGTGGGCTTGTGCTTTCTTGGCATCGCATCCGTGGCGACTGCCGCGGACGCTCCTTCTTCCGATACGGGCGCCCTCGAGGAAATCGTGGTTACCGCGGAGCATCGAGTGGAAAATGCTCAGTCGACACCGATTGCCATGTCGGTCTACACGAGCGATGCGCTGAAGCAAAACAGCGTGTTCGATATTGCGGGCCTCGCGGCGGTCGCCCCCGACGTGAATTTATCGGAGTCCGAGGGTAACCCCATCATCACCGTTCGCGGCGTTTCGAGTTTGGATGTTACGGAAAACGGCGATCCCGCGGTCACCATCAACACCGATGGCTTCTATGTAAATCGACCCTATGGGCTCGACGCTACGCTCTACGACATCGACCGGATCGAGGTCTTGCGCGGGCCTCAAGGCACGCTCAATGGGCGGAACGCCGTGGGCGGCGCCATCAACATCGTGACGGCGCAGCCCACCAATACGTTTGCCGCCTATAGCAGCATTGCGTACGGCAATTACAATGCTCTCAACATCCAGGGCATGGTGAATTTACCGCTCAGCGACACGGTGCAGTTGCGTGCCGCATTCTTGTCGGTGAGCCATGACGGCTATCGACACAATTCGCCGGCATCGGATGCGGATGACGCGGACAACAAGTCAGGGCGGGTGGAACTGGCGTTCGAACCGATCGAGAATTTCCGTGGACTCGTCACGGTGCAGTTCACGAAAGAAGGCGGCTACGGCGACTCGCTGCAAAATATTCCGTACATTTATGGCCCGACCGGCGCCCTGGATCACAGTCTTCCGCCCGGTATCAACCCGAACACGTTTCCCATTGCGACCGAGCCTTCGCTGAATCTGACTGATCGCCTGACGCGTTTCAATTTCAGCTACGACATCGGCAGCGTGCGTCTCACGGCCCTGGGCGGCTATGATCATATGGAATGGCATCACGCTTCGGACGAGTCCAGCACCGTGAATAATCCGCCCGTCCAGACATTCATCCAGAATGAGTTCCCCGATACCTTGAACGCCGAGTTGCGCGCGGCGTATACGGGCAACGGCCCATTCCAGTGGCAGGTGGGCACATTCTATTTTCGGGAACACTCGCATCTCGTGAGCTATAGCGGCGCGCCGCTTACCGACGGCACCTACAATGAATTCTTCGGCTTCGTCTACTCCACCAGAAGCCATTCCGGGGCCGAATATGCCCAGGCGTCCTACACGTTCGACGACTTCAAGTTGACTGCCGGCCTCCGGCACACCAGCGACACCAAAGAGGAGGATGGCTATTACGGCCAACTGACTCCCCTCGCGGACCAGGCTTTTCAGTACGGAAGCACATCGTCGAGCAAGGTGACCTATCACTTGGCGCTCGACTATAAAGCCACCGAAAAGAACCTCCTCTACGCCAAGGTCGATACCGGCTACAAGGCCGGCGGCTTCAACTTTGGCGGCGCCCCGTACAACCCAGAGACCGTGACTTCATTCGAAATCGGCTCCAAGAACCGCTTCTTCGAAGACACACTGCAATGGAACGTTGCGGCGTTCGACGAGAATGACAGCGCACAACAGGTCGCCACTTACGCGTTCCTGCCGAATGGGCTGGCGGAGCAACTCACCGAAAACGCGGGCAAGAGCAAGATTTGGGGCGTTGAAACGGACTTCATATATAAAGTCCCCTATATCGGCACGCTGGACGCGGCCGTCGACTATCTGCATGCGCGTTACGTCGACTTCCTATCGATCGCGGATCCCAGCGATCCGACGGCCCACGGCAACGTACAGCTGGCCGGCAACACCCCCCCGCAAGCACCGACATTGAGTGCGCACGTTGGGCTGGAACATAGCTGGGAGGCATTCGCCGGCGCCGTGACTGGACGAATTCAGACCAAAGTCCAATCGGCTTCGAATTTCTCGTTCTACAACTATCCGGACACGGAGCAGAAAGGCTATACCATGTCCGATGCCTTGCTGAGTTACGCACCCACCAGCGAAGCGGGCAACGCCCATTGGAAGATAACCGCCTATATCAAGAATCTGGAGAATTCCGCCGTGTTCTCGACCGCACAAGAAGACACGTATGCCTTCGCCTACACCTACCAGTGGTTCCCGCCGCGAACCTTTGGATTGCGTCTGGAGACCTCTTGGTAACTCGACGCACCGTACTGAAGGGAGCCGCCGCACTGGCCGTTTCTGGGGCCGGTGTTTCGAGCCGCGCCGCGGTGAACGAATTTCCACTCGGCGTTCAGCTCTATACCCTTCGGGAGCCGCTAGCACACGACTTCAAGGGGACGCTCGCGGCACTGCGCAAGATCGGCTATCGCCAGGTGGAGACAGCCGGGTTGCTGAACCAGGATGCGGGATCGTTCCGCGCCGCGCTCGACGCCGCCGGATTGAGCGCCCCCTCGGGGCATATCTTTCCCAACGCGGCGCAGCCGCTGTTGTTCAAAATGGCAAACGGCCAGATCGACACCGATCTGGCTTGGAACCAAATAGCCGCGCTCGAGGGGCTGGGTCGGCTCGACGGTTCGGTTTCCGACATGATCGAACAGGCGAAAGTGGTGGGCTACGAATACTTGGTGCTCGCCGACTTGGACGCGAAGCTACTAGAGTCGATGGCAGGCATAAAACAGATCTGTGAAGCGTTTAGCCGCGCCGGCGCGCTCTGCCAGCGACACGGATTGAAGTTTGCATGGCATCCCCACCTCAAGGATTGGGGAATGATCGACGGCAAACGTGCTGCCGAACACATACTCGATGCCACGGACCCGAAGCTCGTGTTCGTGGAATTGGATTTCTTCTGGGCGTCGGCTGTGAACGTGGACGTACCCCAGTTCTTGCGCCGCTACGCCGGGCGCGTCCAATTAGGACACGTCAAGGACATTGCCAAGGGCGTCGTCATTCCGGCCGAGGGATTCAAGGACTTTCCGGAGGTCAAACCGGAGTATTTCGAGGACGTTGGCTACGGGCGTCTCGACTACCGAACCTGGATACCGCTGGCGCGCCAAACCGGCATACGCTATTTTTTCGTGGAACGCGATTATTCGCCAGATCCACTGGCAAGTGCGGGGCGGTCGTATGAATCGCTCCGTCGAATCATGGTGGATACGACCCCCAGCGCAATACGCAAGGCGTTATGAACCGAAGCACTCTGCATGCCTCGGTCGCGGTGGCGACAATCATGGCAGCGGCGTTCGGCGTACCTTCCGTGTCGGCTGCGGTGACACCTGCCTCCCCGCAACCGCCGATCGCAGGTCCGGATTTTCCGCGCGTCACCAGCGATCCCGACTCGATTACGCGAGGACGCCAGACTTTCGGCATCAACTGCGGGTTCTGTCATGGCGCGAGCGGTCGCGGCGGCGAAAAGGGGCCGAATCTGCTGCGCTCGCCGATCGTTTTGAATGATCAGCACGGCGAATTGATTGCGGCGATCGTGTCGAACGGGCGTACCGACAAGGGCATGCCCAAGTTCAACCTGGCCCCCGACAGCATTGCTGATATCGCGGCGTACCTGCACAGCATCGATGTCCAGGCGGTTGCGGTGGCCGCCTTCAATCCCCTGAGCGTGCTGGTCGGCAACGTCGCCGCCGGCAAAGCCTATTTCAACGGCAAAGGTCATTGCGTCGCCTGCCACTCCATCGACAACGATCTAAAGGGGATCGGTTCGAAATACGATCCTCCCCATCTGCAGGATATGATTTTTACCGCCGGCGGCACCGGAATCTTCGGCGAGCCCACCCAGACGGCTCCGCGGCCCATCGTCACGATCGACATGCCCTCCGCCAACTCGATCAAAGGCCGCCTCGTCGACATGGATGACTTCATGATCGTGCTCGTGGACGATGCCGGGCGCCGGCGGACGATCCGGCGGGAAGGGGATGTTCCGCGCATTCACATTGATAACCCGCTCCAGGCGCACCTCGACATGGTGCGCAATTGGGATGACCGGGATCTACATGATCTGACAGCCTACCTGGCGACCCTCAATTGAATCCCGCGAAGCGCCTTTTGTGTTCGAGCCTGTTGGCTCTGCCAACTCTGGCGGTCGGCGGTGGCTCGCTACCGGCAGATGCTCCGCTCTCCGACTCGTGGCCGACCTTTTCCGGCGACCATTCGGGCAAGCGTTACAGCCCGCTTACGCAACTCACGCCGGACAACGTCAAGAATCTCGGACTGGCATGGGCGACCCGACTCACGGCGGGCATGGATGCGGGCGGCGGAGGGATGTATGCGCCGCCCAGCCCCCCGCAAATCATCGGCGGGGAAGCAGCAGAGCCGGTGGTCACCGGGGGGCTCTATTCCTCCGCGGGACCCTTGAGCATCCGCGGTGCCATCCTCGAAGTGGATGGGGTCTTGTATGTGGCGGCGCCCGACAATGCCTGGGCCGTCGATGCCCGCACCGGCACGGTTTTGTGGCATTACTACTGGAAATCCAAGGGCGGCACGCATACCTCGAATCGGGGAATGGGCATCTACGGCGAGTGGCTGTACTTCGAGACCGCGGACGATTACCTCGTGTCTCTGGAGGCCCGTACCGGCAAGGAGCGTTGGCATAAGGAGATCGCGAGTTTCCCGGAGCAGTACTTCTCTGAAGCCGCGCCCATCATCATCGGAAACCACGTACTGGTGGGGTCCGGCAACGATGGGGACGAGCCGGGATCCTTGAGCTCCCTCGACCCCGCCACCGGCGAGCTGCAATGGAAATTCCACAGCACGCCGATGAATCCCGGCGATCCCGGCGCGGACACCTGGCCCAGCCTGGAAGCGGCCCGCCACGGAGGGGGTAATATCTGGACTGCCGGTTCCTACGACCCGGATACCCGATTGTACATCGTCGGCACGGGTAATCCGACGCCGGCCTGGGGATCGAACGGCCGGCAAGGGGATAATCTGTTCACGTGCTCCTTGGTAGCCATCGACATCGATACCGGCAAAATGGCCTGGTATTACCAGACCTCACCCCACGATACCCATGATTGGGACGCCTCGGAGACTCCGATCCTCGTCGACGGGCAGTTCAACGGCAAACCCCGCAAGCTGGTCTTGCAGGCGGCCCGCAATGGCCACTTTTATGTACTCGATCGGGTGACGGGCGAACATTTGCTCACCACGCGATTCACGCCCTGGGGCAAATGGGTAGAGCGGATCAATCCGAAAGGCCAGCCGGTGCGTGATCCCCGTCGGGATGCAACGGTGGGCGGAACGATCATGTCGATCGATGGTTGGACCAACTGGCCGCCCCCGGCTTTCAGTCCAAAGACGGGATTGTTCTATTCGCGTGAGTTCGAAACGTACGGGCTGCTGTACTACACCGAGACCGATCCTCGGGGCGCCATGGGGTTGGGGGGCGTCACCCGCGGCGGTCAGGTGTCGCTCGGCAGCGCGATCCAGGCAATCGACTACCAAACGGGAAAGATCGTTTGGGAGCACCACTTCGAACCGGGGCAGGGGTTTTTGAGCACCTTCGGAACCGGTCTGCTCACGACTGCCGGAGGATTGCTGTTCGCCGCTGATCAGGGAAAAGACCTCGTGGCATTCGATGCCCTACACGGTAAGCCCCTGTGGCATACCCGACTGCAAGAGATTTCCAACGCGCCGGAAACCTTCTTACTGGATGACCATCAATACGTCATGGTTGCCGCGGATGACATGATCTACGCCTTCACCCTGAATTGACGCGGATCCGATGATCAGAACACGAAGGCTTAAGGGGGCTTTGGCACTGAGCCTGCCAGTCGTTCTCGCTTGGGGAGCCAACGCCCAGACTTCGCCTGCCGAGACCGGCTGGGCTGCCAGCTGGGCATCGGCGCCGGCGTTCCCCGTGGGACCGGCGTTCGTAAATCAAACGATACGACAGACGGTTCGTCTCAGCATCGGCGGCAGCCGGATAAGGGTCCGTTTCGACAACGACAACCGCACCAACCCGCTGGTCATCGGTGCGGCCCACGTAGCCATCCCCGGTCACGATCTGGGCACGATCGATGCCACGACCGTGCATGCGCTGACGTTCAACGGCGCCGCGGGCATTTCCGTTCCCGCGGGCGCGCCCGTCTATTCCGATCCGTTGGATCTGACGGTGCAGCCGTTGTCGGCCTTGTCGGTCAGTGTGTTTCTCACCCGCAATACCGGGCCGTCGACCATGCACCCGGACGGAAACGCAACCGCCTTCATCTCGGACGAAGGCGACCACACGGACGACGTCGTCATTCCCCATGCCACCCACTCCACGGCCCGACTGTTCCTGACCGAGGTCGACGTGGCCGCGACCGTCGCCCCTTCCGGCACGCTCGTCGCACTGGGCGATTCGATCACCGACGGAGCACTATCTACCCTTGATCAGAACCAGCGCTGGCCAGACCTTCTGGCGGAGCGGCTGCAACGACAGTCGCACCCTTTGCGGGTGGGCGTCGCGAATGCGGGAATCGGCGGCAATCGCATCCTCCACGATGCGCCGGAATTGAGCTACGGACCCAACGCACTCGCACGGCTGGATCGAGATGTCTTGTCCGTGCCTGGACTGAAATGGGTCATCCTGCTGGAGGGTATCAACGATATCGGCCATTCCACGGCCGCCCGACTCCCGGAACAGGACACGTCGGCCGAGGAAATCATTTCAGGGATGCAGCAAATCATCGAGCGGGTCAAAGGACGCGGCGCAAGCATCTTCGGTGGAACCCTGATGCCATTCGAGAATACAGTCTATTCGCGCTTTTACACCTCTGAAGGGGAGCGAAAACGCCAGGCTGTCAACGCCTGGATTCGGACCAGCCACGCATTCGATGGAGTCGTCGATTTCGACGCCGCAATGCGGGATCCAAACCGGCCGAACCAATTGAGGCCCGACTATGATTCCGGCGATCACATCCATCCCAATGACCGGGGATATCAAAAAATGGCCGACGTGATCGATCTGTCGTCTCTCCATTGAATTTGAGAGGGTGCGACAAAGCGGGGCAAGCCCATGAACCACGCCATTCCCCCGAGAAAATGCTGTTTGCCCAGACGCGCCCTGCGATGCGCTTAAAGGGTGTTTACCGAAACCTGCCAAAAGTGACGGTTTCCTGTGGATAACTTTACAGTTGAAGCATAGCAGACGGCAGCTGGGGTCGATATTCTCCGCAGCTTTCCCTGTGGGAGCTCCCCGTGCGCGTGTTCCAATCGACGTATGTCGGCCGACATGATTTCCCGAAATCTCTGCCCGATTT
>Ga0116227_10005899_pt1 | contig 25296 bp, 14 predicted proteins | sample S1TSphgellanicum_FD_89693 | JGI IMG/M metagenome (GOLD analysis project Ga0116227, IMG submission 89693) | Host-associated microbial communities from peat moss isolated from Minnesota, USA - S1T2_Fb - Sphagnum magellanicum MG | ecosystem: Host-associated > Plants > Peat moss > Unclassified... | reverse complement strand
TATCAAACATCAAATTAAGGTTTAGGGTTTATCAAACACCAAATTAAGGTTTAGGGTTTATCAAACATCAAATTTAGGTTTAGGGTTTATCAAATTATCAATTAGGGTTTAGGGTTTATCAAATATCAATTAGGGTTTAAGGTTTATCAAACATCAATTAGGGTTTAGGGTTTATACGGCAATGAAACATGTGTAACTAGCAGTGTTGATCTGGTACTGGTTTTAGGGTTTATTTTCAAACATCATATGAACCTCACCCTACTACCTAGTATTGGATCCTTTTTTTAAAACTTTCATACCCGCCTGGTACCTGTATTGGGTTGGGTCCAAGCCTGGTTTTTGACAACTAGTAAGAGGCAGGTAGATAGGTAGGTGGTACACACACATCACACCACACCACACCTGAGGTCCAAACTGAGAGGTAGGAAGTATTATAACTTGATATTATTACCTCAGGTCCCTTACAAGGCTGGTGCTGGTACCAGGCTGATATTGTCTCAGAACATACCAGCCTGGTTAGGCTGGGTCCTTACACCAGTAGTGTTGATACTTGATACCCTCACATAGTGCTGCCTACCTCTATATATATATATATATATAACACAGACCAACAACAACAATGGTAAGTAGTAAATATCACATGCATATATGGTTCACATCATTGAGACCCCTAAATAATGAAGCATTCATTAGAAGTGTTCTAATTGGTGTTGTTGATGATTGTCGTGCTACTATGGTCAACACGAGTCGGGTAGCGGGTACCAGACATATGGCACCCAACCTCAACCGGTTATCAGGGTGATTATGTAATCTTGCAACCACTGTCCTCAGAAACTCAGAGAACCGGGTCTGATATATATATATATATAGAGAGAGAGAGAGAGAGAGAGTTGCCATTCTAAAAAACGTATTAAAAATTTAATGAAAGAACCGCCCAGAAACCCAATGCAGAGGATGTAAATTGTGAATTTTGGCAAGACACATTCCTATGACAACTACCAATCCTTTCACATCCAATTTGAGACTTAAAACTAACGAAGTAAAATTAGCTTGTTTGATGCCAAGCTTTCCCTAACTACAATGCCGTGTTACATCCATCCATATCCATGTTGTTGGTCGGGTATCAACTTTGGGACATACCAGCGTGGTCCTGGTATTGGGTCCTCTTAAAAGAACTGTTCATCATAACCAGCTCAGTCCTCGTATTGAGTCCAAGACTGATTTTTGGCTGGGACGAGGCAAGTATGCACCTGGTATTGAAACTGATATATAGCAAGTATTTATAGATATATATATATGGTACTTGATATAACCTCAGGTTCCTAACAAGACAGATATTGGTACAAAGCTGGTATTGTCTCAGAACATGTCGGCCTGGTTAGGTCCTTGATACCATTGTTGATACCAGTGTTGATACTCTGATGCAGGTGCTTATATATATATAACAACAATGGTCGCAACTAACATATACCCTCACACATACACAGCTCATTTCTTATACTACGGATCTCTCTCTCTCTCACTCAGAGTGTGATAATAATCTCTCTGCAATCATTTGTACACACTGCACACCAGGACTTTTGAAAATGTGTTTGTGTGTGTGTGTGTTACAGTAGAGTTAGTTAAGATGCGCAAAACAAACACATACAAACACATACATAAAGTTCAACAAAGAGGGGAAAAGAAAAGGGTCACAGAGAGAGTGATGATTTTTTTAAGTAGTAGGGGTTCCTTCATTTTCCAGTCTTTGAAGAAGGCCCGTCAATCAATGTCCTTGAATCTCCCCTCCATAAATCCTTCTTCAACTCCTCCTCCCACCATGAGTGTACAATAACATACAGCAAAGAACTACAGTCTCTGAAGGAATTCAAACCAACTACTTTCTGGAACTCACTCACTCTCTCTCAGAGACTCTCTCTCCTCTTACCTTAACTCTTTGGACATTCCATAATAGACAACCAGATACATACTTTTACACACAGCAAGAGTACAATTCTCTACAGGCTCTCTCTCTCTCTCTCTCTCTCTCTCTTGTTAGTGATCTATCTTGCATTTATCATGCCATATATTGGTGTACAACCCCAGGCTCAGCAGTGGCATTCTTTGATTGAGAGTATGATTGGGGCGCGGCGTCATGGAGAGGGGTAGTAGGACGCCAAGATGAGCAGGGTATGAACCAGTGTTGGCTGGATATGTGTTTGTAGCTGGGTATCAACGTGCATAGTAGCCCTATAGACATGAAGTCATATTTCAGACTTTGCACCATTTGAACTTACCTGGCTCTATCTGCAATTGGTTGAGGTCTCTTGGGCATAGTAACTTTACCATTGTCATATCCATAGGGACATTTGAAACGTGATGATATCTGTAGGATCGATAAAAGGGGGACCATCTATGACTTACGTTTAGGATTAAGGTTTAGGGGAGTAAGGACTCGAGAGACAAGGTGAGCTTTCTTTCTCTCATTGCCAATCTCTCCCATTAGTTACATACTAGTCACTTTATGCAAAGTAGGTGAGTTGATCTCAACCTTCGTGAGCTATTTTGCAAAGATGATCATCAAAAATAGTAGAGATGGAACTATTGGTGTGTAGGGTAACTTGCAGGTTGTTGGCTAGGAGCTTGCAAGCTTGTTGGTTTGGAGAGCTCAAATTCATTATGATTTTTTTCTTTTTTTCATATTTGACAAGCACTAGGTTAATTGTGTGAGATTTGAGGTTGATGTCTTTTTTCTTGTTGTTAAGATTGTCTTGCAAGACGTGTTGCTACATTTGAACAAAGTTTTTGTGCTTAAACTTTAACTTTGCAAGTTGTGAACAATGAAGGACATCACATCTTGTGTATGACAACAATTTCACATTTTATAGTAACATCCATTGGGTTTTTCCCTTTCATTCACATAATTTTAGTGCACATTTTTGTGGAATCGTTGTTAACAAACCTTTTTGTGTTCTTTCACATCTTGTGCATGATGATTCCACATTTTGCAAAAGCTTCCACTAAGTTTTTCATTTTTCCTTTCCAATTATTTCTTTTTTATTTGGCACAAAGTTTTGTGTCTTTTGAAGTTTGTTCTTTGTTGTTTGTCTTTGTAATTAGATTTACTATTCTTTGCATGTTTACAAAGAATGAAAATGAAGTGTGTGTTTTGAATGTAAATGGGTGGAATGTCCTTGTTGGATTTCTATGTATATTATGAGAGTCAAAGATTCAAATAAAATAATTCCTAATGATGGTTCAACAAAACTAATTTAGGTAAAAACAATTTTAGGTTCCATAAGTCATCCTTTTGATAGTTCTAAAGTAAAATATGTTTAGTCTATTACCAAACAAAGAAGAATAGAAAGGTGTCTTTTCAAAATTATGTTTCTTCACATTGTGTTTAATTCAACACCATAGTCATAAATATATTTCAATACCTTCTACACCAATTTGCATTGCATTTCTTTTCAACTAAATTTGAATTGAATCTAAATATGAAACAATAGAATTCAAATTCATGAATTCAAATAATGTCATTAAAATGTTGTAAGAACATTATTTTGCTAATTTTATTTTATTTTCCTTCTCTAGCAATTCTCTCCAACAATTTCAAGCCATATTTATCACAAGGGTGACATTTGAATTCCTTTTAATTTGCGTTTACATATAACAATTTCTTTTTTAATGTTTGTGATTTGTCATCTTTATGAAAAAATAAAAGATTTTACAACTTGGCTTGCAACTAGATTTTTCAATTACACTAAACATTTGCACCATCATGTATTTTTACAATGTGAATGTTATCAAACAAGTTGCACCAATTACATCTTCTGCAACTTGTTGTATATGGAAATGTAATTTTTTTAAAAATACATTTAGTTTTATGTAGCTAGGGTGTCCACATAGGTTTCTCACACAACATACCCACAAACAAATATATAATAATTATGTGGCTTTTCATTCTTCCATTAACAAACAAAATTTGTCAATGTCCATTGCAAGGTGAAAGCACAATTAAATGGATTGTTTAGATTAGAAATGAACTTTAAATATATAACCATATATTCAACATCAACATTGTTAATTTTTTAGTTATCCATGTTGTGATAGACTCTAATGGAAATCATATTAGAAATCATGGATGAATAATAATAATAATAAATGAACTCAAAATGGACTTTTGAAATAATGACATTATGTTTGTCATGCAAGCACAATGAAAGATGTGAACTCACAAAAATGCCATAATAGCGTCAAAATTAAAATTAAAAACTTTTCCACCATCAAATGAGGAATTAAAGAATAAAATGCATTGAAATTTTCCTAATACAATAAATTTCCATTTTTTTTTAATGCCATTATTTTCATCATTATTTTCATTTTTTCCATTTCACATTGAAATCTTCAAGTTTCCACATGATTTTTTTGCCCAATCACATGTCTATATATAGGGTGGCCTACCAATATTTATGACCAAAATCATAACATGGATAATTATAGGATTTATAGTTTGATAATTATGATAATTGCAAGGATTTTAACTAATGTAAGATGTGGAGTTTTCAAAATGTCAAAAATGAATCACCTAACCATGCTTTTAACTTACAATCAACTTGCAACTAATGTAGTATCCAATTGATTTTTTGTGATTAATGAAATTTTCCAATGGTAATATGTTACAACTTAAATTCAATTAATGTAATTTTGAATTGTGATTTATCAAATTTTTTATGGAAATATATTGAAAGTAATGTCCATTTACATGAATGATATTATTTTGCACCTACTAGAATTGACAATGATAATCAAAACCTACACCATTAAAATTTATAATCAATAATTGATTTTAGTTGTATAAAACCTAACAATTTAAAACAACACGATATTATTTTGCACAAGAACAATGACTGACATTGTAAATGCACCAAACATAAATGTTGAACAAATATTTTTATACATTACATCCCAAAACTAGAAGCTCTTATAATTTCACACAAAAATAAAACTTTGACAATGGTAATCAATACAAAAATTAAAAAACAAAAAGTACTCAAACAAAAAAATGAACATTAAAAAAATCACATGTTTTCACTCAATGTTATATAAATGAAAATGATATTTTCCCCCTAATTTGAACGTTTAATTCTCTAAACTAAAAGACTAAATGCAAAAATAATGTTATGTAACATGTATTTAAACTACTTCACAAAAAACCAACAAGATTAAAATGAAAACAAACATCCTTTTTTTTGTTCATCTTTGAGAATTCTTTGACATTAGCACAAGTGCATGATAACCATTGATGTAAATCCCAAGATTTATTAAGAGTTATAACCATGTGTCACATACCCTTACATATCTCAAACAAATTTCAAATTTATTCAAGTAGTTGAAACCTAGTTATATTAAATGGACATCAAACCCTAGTTGCATATCAATTACACCAAAGTTTTTTGTAATAACTTTTGTGTAACTTGTGAATAAAGTCAAATGATATTGACCAAAATCATATGTATGGAGCACATGCCAACCATATATAAGGTTCCTTTGCAATTAATACACAATTACAATAGAATTCCATGAATTTCAAGTGTGTCATTTTATTTGTAAATGACCTATGCTTTCATGGAACAAATGTAACCTAGTTAAACATCAATTACATTGAACATGTAGTTCTAGGGCAATGAGGTTTTTACAAACATGATTTTTCATGGTGCACTTATATTCTTCTTGCTCAATTCTCGAATGAGAAGTGAATTAACTACCATGTTTATAGTCAAGTTAACATTCCCCTTGCAATGAATGTATGAAACGTTTACATGATTTGGGTAATGTAGTTAAAAGGACATTGTTACTTCAATTTCTTACAATGTTTTACCAATAAATGTTATTTTTTTCCATGTGATACAAAATGAATGAAATGTTTTATAATGTCATTTTTTTAACATTCTTTAAATTTTAAACCTAGAAATTTTTAATAACATATATTTTGACATTAATTTTTTAAATTGAATATGGAAGTTAATTGATTCCAACTAGTTTGAGGTGGATTAATTCCTACAAGATGATGTAAATGATCCCCATCAATGTTTTCCTTAATTGCATTTTTGACTCTTATCAATTTTCTTCCAATAATTTTTTTCATCTTGTGTCATGGTTGCATTACATTATAATTTGACGCATTGAAACAATATATCTATTTTAAATCAAGCATTGTCAATGAGCAATGTGTATGACTTTCCCCACCACATGACATTTTTCACTTTTCATTATGTCTCTTGAGATCATTTAATTTGTATACCCATTTTTATAAATCTTTTGAAGGTTCATGGTGTCTTCCTAACATAATAAATGAAGATGTTTCTAAAATAAATTTTAAAAATTGCATTAACTATTTGCACAAAATTTCTAATCTTATAAAATGGGTTGCAAGTAGATGAAATATTGATTTTTTAAATTTTCTAGTTAATGAAGGCTTAGAAATCTTTTATATATTGTCACATTGTGCATATTATAATCATGATATATAAAACTTTTAATGAAAAATCAAATTTGAAGACCATGTTGACAAGTTTATTTCAAATTTAGTTGTAACTTGTTAATATTATTATTACATTAACGTTTTTCAAATCGTGTGTTCAACTTACCATAAACTCAATGGAAGAATAATCTATTTTCTTGTGTTTATCTCAAAAATTGTTTCATTCTTAAATTAAATTTTGGTCAAATTGTTTATTTTTCTACTTTACCATGCATAGGCACCCATATCATAATTAGTAGCAAGAGAAGAAAAGGGTTAGATCAGTTGCATTTACAATCACCACATTTTTGGGGCCAATGAACCCTTACAACAATTGTGATAAAATGTAACAAAGTTTTATTAAAAATCTCATGTTTTATGCAAAAGTTACGTACAATTTTGGCTATACATAGGTTAGTATTGTGCTAATGCCCTCACATTGTGTTTCATTTTGTTCATCTTGTGGAACAAGTGTGTCTTACAATGATCACAAAGACCATGGACATGCATGTGCTACCAAATCTAATTGAATTTGTAACTATTTTTTTGTTAGTTTTAATTTCTAGATGTTTAGGGGTGGTGGTGTGAACATGTTCATGTTGATCATTAACTAATTGGATGAAGCTTGAATCTTTAAGCATGCCACTATGGAAGATATTTGAAATTATGAAACAATTGGTTTGTATGGTTTCACAACTATAATTTTTGATGGAAAAATTAAATCAATTTGTTGTGTGTTCTTGTTTTGTGAAAGATAAGGCTAGCTTGGGAACTATTATGGCTACAGTGTATTGTGTTCATTATTAATTGTGAAGATATGAAATATTTGTAGGTTTATGAAATATTTGCTATGGGCATGTGATGTTTAAAGTGTGTTAATATGTTATGAATGATAACAAGGTCCCCTTTGAATTTGACTCTAGCAAGTGTGAAAGATGTTCAAGTTGGCTTCTAATGTTAATTATGTGAATCCAAGAAAATCAAGGAAAAGGAGGCATGAGTAGAAAAGGTTATACATTGATAGTGGGATGCAACATTAAAAGCTAAAAACTATGTTAAAACAAGGTTTGCCAACAAAGAGATAATGTCTAAAGAGGTTATAGAATGAAGCAAGTCATTGTTGTCATGTTATGAGAGGTAGAAGATATTAACTTTTACAATAGGGGGTCCTTAAGGCACAAACATGGGCCATTGTAGAAGCTATCACTCAATGGTTGAATCCAATGACAACAATGTGTGATGAATGATTTGAAAGGTCATTGGCTAGTATTTCAAATGCCTTGGCTATTGTAATTAACCTCGCTAGATGGTTATGGAGTTGAACCAAATCCCTTTGTTGATGGGAATGAAAATTTTGACCAATTTGATATTGAGTTCCACCTCTTGAACAAAAACATGTGGCCCATGTTGTGAAGGTGATCAAACCATTTTTCTAATTTTTGGAAATATTTGATTCATGTCAAGTTCAGAATATGTTTGCCTTGATATTAGATCCATGTTTCAAATCCTTACGGGTTGTAGAAAATTATGTGGGACATGGAAATGTAATTCATCTTGTTGTTGAGTATGATGTAAGAGGTTGTTCCCCTTCTAATGATGGTCTATGTACCCCTTCACTTGCATACCTCCCTAACTTACTTAACTACTTACTTATGTATGTAGGTAAGTAAGTCTATAGGTATTTGGTTATCTTAGTAGGTAGATGTTAGCTATCTAGTTAGGTAGTTATGTATCTAGCCTAGATAAATAGGTTAAACTTATATACAAACCTATTTAGGCCTACCAACCTATTTCCTTAGTTCAACTTATGGTAGCATACTGTGTGGCATGATTTAAAACCAACCAAGCATATGAATCAAATGTCTTAGATTAATCCAAAATTATAATGGGTTAGTTCACCAAATGTTGCCACATGTCAAGATTAGGTTTCATCAAGTTGTGTGATTTAGGATGCTACCAAAATAGTTCACCTTAATTGCAAATGCCCATACACATGTGGAATTTCATATGATGGATGAAATTGTATACATATTTTGTACCTCCATCCAAACATTGATGATGTCATCATGATGACATCAAATTTGTGACTAATTTGCGCATGCAACTAATTTTAGACGACTAAATGACTTTTAATTGCAAAATGTTGCCTATGACTAAAAAATAATTGCAAACATTAGTTGTAAATTTGAGTTTTTCTTCTAATGGAATCAATTTTATTCCCCAATTTTATTTTCCTTTCTTGCATAAATCTTGGTTATGAGTCGAAGGTTAAGGGTTGACAAAACTGATTTCAAAAAAAAAAAATTATTCCATTTTTCCTTTACATTTTGGACATAAACTTTTCCATGATATAATTGTGGTAATTATGCCAACCAATGATTGAAAACCATGTGAATACTTAAAATCTAGATGTTTAGATCTTGGGGCAAGGTTGGGAATTCATGTTGCATTAGTTTTGTTACAATATGTTAAGTGCATGGGATGCCTATTCAAATTATCCCTAGTAATTACTTGTCATGTTTGAGCTTAGGAGATGTATCATGGTTCACAACATGATTTGTCCTTTCAATGTTTCATTTATGTTTCACATTCTTTTCAAATTATGCTAAAGCATTTTCATCCTTTAGTAACATGTCTCTTTCAATTTATTTATATTTGAATCATTTGATCAAATGGGTAAGCCATTTTCTAAAATGCACCCATGTTGCCAAATGCACTCAACAATGATGTTGTGCAAAATGCTTTTGTGTCCATAGCTTAAAAAATCACCTTCCATGTGGTATAGTTGATGCATTGCATTCATTCAAATTCAAGTCTTTGTGTCAACAAATTAAAAATGTTTTCACAAAAGACTAGATATGGACATTTATGGATGTTGTTATATTCACATGAGGAGACTTTCTTCTTTTATTAATCTCTATATGGACAAAACTTTAGAGACAATTTAAGCAAAGGAAAGAAAACCATTGCAATTGACACCTTAAAAGTTTTGTTTTTTCAAGTTCACAAATCAAAATCTTTGGATGTGTACACAAGCAAGATGATGATCAAGAGCACATTTACCCAAACAAATTAGCTTGGGATACCAAGGGTCCTGCACATTATTACATAACATGGCTTTTATGGTGGTTTATTTGATTGAAATTTTGGTCATAACAAACAATGAAAAAATGTTCTCAATTAAAATTACTAGTCATTTTAAAGAAAAATCTAATTGAGTTTGTTTGAAGGAGACGATGAAAGATGACTATCTCAATGATTGACATGATTAAATAAACTAGTTGACGTGGTAGTACTAACTTAATTTTTTGAAAATAATATATTATATATGAATTGAACCATGGACAAATCTAAAATGCATCAACCCATGACTCCAATTCCCAAATTTGTTTTTTGAAATTATATGATAAAAAATTTCACATTAAAAGAAAACTTATAGTTTTACTAATTTTAATTTCCAATTAGGAAACATCATCTTAGTTCAAGTTTCACATGTACATTAGTTATGTTTTATTTTTTTGTAATAATTCAAAATATAAAATTTCAGTTTGATCTTGCATTTTTTCACATGTCATTTTGTTATATTTTAGTTTATAAATTGTATTTTATTTTTATTTTCATATGAAATGTCACAAACATAAACTTTGTATTTTAATATTTCCACACCATCAATAATAACATTAATATCACAATTAACCATATCTAGATGAAAAAATCATCTCAATGCATGACCTAATAACCACTTAGTATAATGTTAAGGTAGTTTTTAAGGATAAAGTTCCTACCTTAAAAAAAAAAAAACATCTTATTTTGTATGCATTTTTCACAATTGCCACGGAGCTAATGAATTCAAAGGGTAATGGTTTTGTGGATGAGAAAAGTGAATTTCATCCATGAAGGCACACACTAAAGTGAGTAATATGACCACCACAATGTGCAAGGAGTTCACACACACACACACACACACACACACACACACACACAAAAGGATGAAGAAGAGGAGGCCTTGGACTAGAAATTTGAAAACCCAATTGAAAAGGTTATTAGAAAAACATGTCAATTTGGAAGGGCATGGATTTCATGGATGAGAAAAGTGGATCTCATCCATGAAGACATGTACTAAATTGAGTAATATGACCACTATAGTGTGCAAGCAATTTTGGGCACACACAAGCATGAAGAAGAGGAGGCCTTGGATGAGAAATTGGGAGTCCTCCCATTGAAAAGGCTATTAGAGAAGCCTGTTAATTTTGAAGGTTAATTGTATTACCTTATTTGGTTCAACATTCAAGTGCTAAGTAATTATTTTATTTTTTATAATTGAATTTAGTTGAAAAAATGATTTATTTAATTTTTTGAAATCTGGGATTGATATTATGTCAAAATAAAAATAAAATTCAATAATAATTATAAAAATAATTTTGATTGCAAATAGCAAGGAGCTTACTTTATCCAACAATATTTATTTCAGGGTCTCAAAATTTCCACATGAATGGGCAAGTAATTTTCTTAACTTTAGACTAGTGATTTTATAACTTTTTTGGAGGTGAATTTTTGTCATTTTGTGAAAAATATTTTGAAAAAAAAAAAAATTCTGTCACAAATTCCTTGTTCTTTTGAAAATTTAGGCAAAAAACGAAATTTTAATTAAAAATTGCCAAAAATCAACATAATTGTCTACAATATGAAAAGGGTGCTTAAGATTTCCTACTTTCATATTTTGAATATTGCCAAAATTCATTAATATACTTATGGATGATCGCCACTTCAACAATGTCACAATATTGAAGTTAAAAAGGTAAAAAACAAAAAAGAAAAGAAAACCTGCTTTAGATGTTCTGGGCAAGTAATCTTCAAAAATTCAACATTTAAAAAATAAACATAAATAAATACATAAATAAATAAATACCGCTAAACCTGAAAACATACTATACACACAACAGTTTAGAGAAGCATGTTAATTTGGACGAGAATGGATGAGAAAAGTGGAACTCATCCATGAAGGCACCTACTGAAGTTAGTAATGTGACCGCTTTGCGCAAGCGGCTCACACACAGAGAGAAAGCAGCACTGCACAAGAAGAAGGCAGAAAGACAAGGAGAAACGCGAGACGGAGAAACGCGAGACGCGGTGACGACGGAGAGGGAGAGATCGAGAGATCGAGAGAAGAGAAAGTTTTTGGTGTGGCGATGGCAGGTAGAGCGCATGCGGATGCAGGGAGTGAGGGTTTGCCGCAGGCCAATGTGAAGAGAGTGGTGAAGGAGAAGCTAGCGGAGCTGGCGCATGCGCATTTCGATGACGATCGCAAGGAGAAAGACGTTCTTGTCAACAAAGATGCACTCCTTGCGTTCTCTGAAAGCGCAAAAATCTTCATCCACTTCCTGTCTGCAACGTATGTGCGCGATTATTCACTCTCCCTCAACCTCCCTCCGTCTCTCTCTCTCTCTCTTTCTCTCTCCCTCTGCTTCTCTTTTGCCTTCTTCCCTCATTTGTTTCCCCTCTTGAGTTTTGCTTTGGAGTTTGCGTATCGACTCACGTGTTTCTCTGTTTTTGAGTTTTTGCAAATCGCTGCTGAGCACCAGTTTTTAGAGGTCGAGTAGATAGTATTCTGATCAGAAACCAAGAGTACCTCAAGCGCAGCACCAGCAGAGTGTTGCAGGTCTTCCAGCCTTGTATGCGCACCAGTTTGGTAAACCCTGAGTCTGTCGCAAGATTATTGTACCCTAGATTTCTGTCATTTTGTGTCTCCTCGAACTACATTGTTACGATGATGCGTTTCTTTGGTGTATAAGGAAAAGAATTTCGCTGTCAGCAGCAACCTGTCTGCAGCACCAAGATGCTCATAAATTGCTGCTCTTGGAGTCTCTCCTATTGCATTAACCCTAAGGGAGTATTTTGTGGTCTGGAATGAGGGCAGAGACTCAAGCATGCAGTCAATTTGGTAGGGTTTGATGGGGGGTTTGTGTTGCAGTGCCAATGAGATATGTCGAGAATCAAAACGGCAAACTATCAATGCTGATGATGTGCTCAAAGCTGTTGAAGAACTCGACTTTCCTGAGTTTTGTGAACCATTGAAGGCTGCACTTGCAGGTGTCTGTTTGTCACTCTTTGCTGGTTTTTTGCATATTTATGATCTTGATGAACCTTTACTCTTACAAGCTTCCTTGCTTGTTGTTGCAGCTTGAATGAGAAATATTACTGACATTCTCTGAATAAACTTTATCCTAATTGAGTGCTAGCCAACATGATGGCTGACATTGCTTCTGAAAGTGCAACAGACACTCAGGATGCAGATTTTGTATAGTAATTTTCCCAATGTTTTGAGCAGATTGTTGTGTACCAGTCATGTCTTTTTTTGATTTGGCTGAAAGCCAATAGAATGGTTACCCTTCAAAGTGGTGGTTTTTCTGTTGAGTTTTTCTTTGCAATCTCAAGGGTACAACTTTCTTGTGTTGTTGTCACCTGACATGTACTCCTGACATATATGGTTTGTTTGTGCAGGTTGAGAGTTTACATTTTGTCCTATCACTGCAGCCATGGCAATAACATGGTGTTGCCTTAAATTGTGACTCCCAATGTCAATGTAAAATATGTTACTCCAATGTTTTTTGAACATTGAAGCACTCACAACAGTTGGTTGTTTTGAAGGCTTCCGGAAGGAGAATGATGCTAAGAAACAAGACAGCAAGCGAAAAGAAGTGGCTAGGAAACGGAAGGCTGGTGACAGCAATGGCACAGATGGGGACATTCATGTCAATGGGAGACTTGATGAGGCAGTTACAATGGCAGAAGATGAAGGCTTCACAGATTAGAATTAACCAGAGAAGTAGAGCCTTCTTACCATGGTTCCAAAGAAGTAGGTAGAGAGATCTGGGATTGCTAACTGCAGCAATATCCATGTGTCCCAACACTGTGTTTGTAGATCCTTTGCAATGAGCACAAAGTCTTCAACCACATGATGCTGTTGCTTGGTAATTGAGAGTGACTGAAATTGATACTTCCACCAGTCGTGGAGTTAAGAAATAGAAAGTAGTTTGGATTCCAATTCAGTTTCAGGATATCCTTCAGTTTTTTGTGAAGAAATTTAATTGATCATCACAGACAAAATTGTAATCATCTTTTTCTTCAGAACAGGTGAATTACTGCTAATCTCTCTTTCTACTGACTCCCTCGTTTGTGCTGCTTCATCTTAATTCTGGGTTTATAAATGCTCATCTAACCCACGTCAGACAAACTTTGCCTCTGCAGGATGTTTGGCCTAAATTACATTTTGCAGCGAATTTCTGAGTTGTGTTCTCTGCTGTCATGGTGTAGGTTCCAAGATTGAAAAACTACCTGTCAACAAATGGTTGAGGTTGGTACTTCACTGAAACTCAGTTGTACACTACCATCTTGATTCATATTTCAGGCTTCAAAACATTGTGGAAGTTGCCTTGGGATTTAGTTCCATGCTCACAATCTACATTATACATTCCCATGTGGAATTAGATGGTTGAAGAAGAAAATGCAGTTCTTTGATTCAGGCACTGTTGTAGTCATATTGCCAAAGGAAGTGTATGTTATGGTCATTGGAAAACATGCAGTTTGCTTCAATTCTATCCAGCCTTGTACTCTCCTCTGGTAGCAATATTATGCCAAAAGCAAGCCTCAGACAAAAGATGGTGTTTACTCCTCAGTCAATTTGTATTATTCTGACATATAATCATCATATAGGCTTGCATTTGGCATTACAAATCTGAAGTTTTCTAGGGTTTGAATCAGAAGGTGCAAGCACATAAACTCAAAAAACGAGTTACCAGAGGTGCACTCTTTTATCTCTAGTGTGTGTGCGCATTGCATTGTCTTTAGATTCAATCAGATTGTATGATAGAGAAAAAGGCAGTTGTTATGGTAGCCTAAGTTTTAGGTTTTGCATCACAGAAGTGCGGTGGCCTGCTTAGGAGGTTCTCCTTGCGATGCAGCTACAAAGCTGGAAGAGGTAAACCCTAATTCCTTGAAACCCTAAATCTTCTGTAAGGTGCATGTGATGGTCCATTGATTCTGCTTACACTAATCCATTCTGGAGATCTCAGAATTTTGTGCTAGCTATTCGTAAATGGTTTCCACCCATGCTTCAAATCCAGAACCAACAACAACATTTTCTGCAGATCTCAGTTTGTTGTGCTAGCTACGAGGGATTGGGTTCTGTCCATGCTTCAAATCCAGACCATTGGTTATGTGCAAAATTCTTTGCTAGGAAGAGATAGCGAGACATGGTGCACTTTTGGAGGGATAATGTTATAAAATCCCAGCTTCTAATAATTTCTCTTTTTTTCTTTCTTTTTCATTTGACTGTATTTGTTTGCAATAAATATATACCTATGTGCAACAATTGTACATATAAATGTACACACACATACATATGTGTGGCCTGAACAAATGAATGAATGAATGAATGTATGGATGCATTTATGTATGTATGTGGCTCAAATTTGGCGCTCTCTCTCACTCACTTGCAGTATTGACCCAAGGACTGATCCATGCTGATGGATGTGTTAAGATTGTCATTTTCATTGAGGAAATATGGACTATGTAACTGGTGATAGTGTGCAAATATTATTGTAAGTAGTTGAGGCACACACTGCTTATGTATTAAGATTGTCTTTTCGAAATATCAACTATGTACCCGGTGAGAGTGTGCAGGTTATTGTGAATAGTTGAGGTGTGTGAGTGTTGAGACTATGCATTACCGAACCTGTGTGTTTGAGCCAATTACCAAACATCACCGATTGTGCAGGGGATGTCAAAGCTTATGAGTTATGGGACATAGAACAGGGTGAGTTGTGAGGTTCAGCCAACCAGCGAGCAAGAGCATGCAAAAAAGATATTAGGGAGGTACAGAAATATCATAAGGCAGCAAAATATGTAATATAACAGGGGAGCCCTTATCCATTGGTGTGTTTGTCACATTAGTGAGACACTCCCTACAATTGGTTACGTATCCATCTTTGCTCTTCAAAAGCATGTATACAAAAGTAATTATGTGAAAAGTATGCAGTGATTTGCCAAAGCTTTGTGATTGAGAGTAGCTCCACTAGCGAGAGTATAATTGGCCTGCAAACAAGATTTTTGATGAAGTTCAAGCTTTAAAAATAGCATGAAACTGAGTTTGGACTTGTAAATATGCGCAATCAGATACAAAGCTCTCCAAGAGTGATTCATGACTATCTAGCCTATGTGTATATACAAGACTATGCATATATAAAGTTTCACATAACTGTAAAACAAACTTCGGTGAAATAGATAGGAGCCACAAATAAAAAACTGTACAGAGCACACATGAATGTGCTTGCTTGCACATGCATGCAAAAGATCTTTTTATACAAAAGCTTTGAAACAGTTTGGAAAATGCAAAAAAAGCATATTACAATTTGCATCTCCTTTGTGTCATGAGCTGACCCACAGTTTTTAAGTAGAACTATATATATATATATTTACAAGCTAATCATTCTTTTTTACACGCTAATTATCTGTAATTTAACCTGTTAATGAACAAAATGTTTGCGAATCAATACACCTAATTGTTGTTAGCATGGCAGCTTTCTAACTTTGCTGAAAATAAGTAATTTTACCATCATCATCATCATCATCATCATCAATATCCTCTAGAAGAATTATAAACAGCAAAAAAGAAAGATTAAAAAAAAAAAAGGAGTAGGAGGAGGAGGAGGAGGAGGAGGAGGAACAACTCTCTGAATTTTCACAGAGGTGCCAAAATATGTTACAATTGATGTTAGCATCTAGTCCAAGTAGAAATCCAGAGGATTGGATTATTGGTCCACTTAGACCTGATAATCCCAAAGTTGCATCATATGTGGGCTGGAAACATCTGAACCATAATCTTGCAATTTCACTCCAGTCGGAGTTGTCAAAGGTCCACTGAAATTTGTACTAAGTGGTCCACTGAAATTTGCAAAAGATCCACTCAGTGAAGAGAAAGGACCACCCACATAGCCCTGAGACAGAAATTGTGATGCACAATTGCTGTTGTTGTTGTTGTTGTTGTGGTGGTGGTGGTGGTGGTGGTGGTTGTTGTCGGGTGTAAATAGTCCTGAGAAGTTCAATGGTATTGAGGAGCTCAAATTTACTGCAGAGTCAATGCGCTGAAGAGCCACATGGTCATTGGGATTTGGCATTGGGTGGTGCTGCTGGTGGTCCTGTGGCCCGGTGCTGCTGGTTTGCTCAGTTCTTATCACAATATCAGGAGATTCAGCTAAACTACCAGACTCGGGATTGTGGCCTGGGGCTTGTTCACCCATCATCATCCCATGAGGAGGAGGAGGAGGAGCTTGAACAACCATCTGAATTGCTGGATCCCGAAGATCCAGCAGCTGTGAAGAAGAAGGTGTACTGAAACTGGGTGTGAAATGTGACAGATTCTCATGAACTTCATGTGAAATTGAGGAGTGGTTCCTTTCCTGAGCTAACCACCTTGTGACATAGTTGTCTGCATGTGTTGACAACTGCTGCATCGTGGCATTTGCATTCTGATTAGGTGCCAGAGTTGTTGTTGTCGTTGTTGTTGATTCAGCAACAGCTCCTCTGAATTCGGGTGCTGTTCTTGTTTGTGCAGCAGCAGCTCCAAATTCAGGTGCCCTAGTGCTGTCCCCAACTGCACGATGATGCTGATGCTGGGAGCTGGAGTGTTGTTGTTGCTGCAGCTCCCTCAGCATGAACATATTCTCAATTTCAGTATTGCTGCTGTTGTTGGAGCCCAAGGAGGATCCGAATGGCATGTCAATTGCAGCTGGGAATGGCACCATTAAATCCCGATTCATTGTGGAGGAGGTGGTGCCATGGAAGAGATTATTAGCACCAGGAGCTGTTGAAGGATCTCCATGATGATCTGTTGTTGTTAGGCCTCCCCTGTCACATGTTTGTGCTCCAGCAGACAGATTTCTAGCAGCAGAAGACATGTACCTTGTTGTGCCAGTGATTTGATGACCTGAAGAAGAACAGTTTTGTAAAACTTTTTCTAGGCTTGTCTTTTGCACTACTCCATGCTGCTGTTGGTGGTGGTGGTGGTCAGAATTAGAGCCTCCTCCTCGTCCTCCATGCTGCATAGAGAAAGCCTCCTCACTGCAGCTGCTCTCAGCCATGCTATAAGACCCACCTGAGTTGTTGGAGTGCTCCTCAGATAGTACATGATGATGCTGATGATGCTGATGATCTCCTGATCTGCCACCTCTAGTTGCTGCCACACAGCTTCCTGCCTGCTGCATGTTAAACACATCCCCAGCTGCTGCCCCATATTCTTCCTCTGCAAGCTGCTGCTGCTGCTGCTGCTGCTGCTGCTGCTGAGGAATCACATTCACAGTAGTGACTTCAGACAAGGGAGAAAGACCTGCAGCACCATGATGATGAGGAGGTCCATGAAGACCAGTGCCATGATGATGACCTCCTCCTCCTCCTCCTGCAGATGATCTTCTGTAGGAGTCGTGAACAGCTTTGTTTAGTAAGCTGTCACTGAAGCACCTCTTGGCTGCCTGCTCAGCCACCTGTAGCAGCAAGCATTTGAAGGTGTCAAATCTTCTGAGTTTCCCTGCAAACTCCAGCTTGCTGATCAAGTAGTTGATTCTGAAGCTGGCAAAGGAAAACAAGAGTGCTTGCAAGAAGAATTTAAGGCCTAACCTCATTGCATCGACCGGCGACTGATTGCAGTTGCATGGTGCCAGCAAGTGCGCGGAGGAGCTCGGCAATGGGTTTATGGGAAACAGGATCGATGCCCATGTCGCACAGCTTCTTCTTGAGCCGAGTGTTCCAGTGATTCTTGATATCGTTGTCGGTTCTTCCTGGCATCTTTGCTGCGATCAAAGACCATCTGCTACCATGAGTAGCATGCAGCTTCACGATCAGATCTTCTTCGTCAGACGTGAAGCTTCCATGGCGTATATCCGGACGCAAGTAGTTTGTCCATCGCAATCGACAACTCTTTCCACATCTCTGCAACCCTGACCACGTTCATTCATGCAGCAATATATATGTTCCCCGCCCACCACGCGACGATGATCAGTTCAAAGCCCGCTACACTTTCACTTGACAAACATTGCCGCGAGGAAACAAAACAAAACAAGCTTCACACACACACACACACACACACACACCTCGAGATTGTAACTCTACCTGCTTTCTTTCCGACGCTGCGCCAGTGACCAGTGCCATTGGTCTCAACGTAAACTCGAAGCTTTTCGTCCTCTTCCGCCGTCCAGGCACCTTTCCGAATATCTTCTTCCGGTTTCGATAGTCTCGTCATAATCCCACCTCTTTCTTTCCTTTCCTTTCCTTGCCTTTCTTGCAGCAAAGCTGCACAGCTTCTTACAACCACCTCTTCTTCTTCTTCTTCTTCTTCTTCTTCTTCTTCTTCTTCTTCTGTTTCTTCTTCTGCTTCCCGCTTCAGCTTCTTTCTTCAGCTACTCTCTCTCGCTAATTTTTGTTTTGGGTTTTGGTCTCCACTCAAGCAAGCAAGCAAGCCAGGGAGTTCAGAGATGAATTCGCAGCCTCCTAAGCTGTTAAACGCAATTCATAACCGCCGCTGCAAAATGGTAAATTCCAGCACCAAACTTGATCTGGCTGGATTCAGCTTATTGCAAAGTTCAGCGCCGAGCTAACATTTCCAAAGCTGGGATACACACACACACACACGCACACACACTCCAAAAAAGAAGAAGAATATAATCCTCGAAAGAGAAAATGAAGAAGAAGAAGAAGCAAACAAAACAAAACAGATAAACAACAGCTCGAGTTAGTCTCTTGGACCTAGCTGCTTACAACAACACTATTAAAATTAGTCTCTTCTTCCAGCAGCAGCTCCTCCTTGCCCACCACCAATTCCACTTATAAACAAAAGCTGCTCGATACACAAGATGATTCTCACAAAACAAATGACAACAACTGCCATTTATAATGTTATTCAAGGATCAACCTCACAAAAGAGTTAGCTCACAATTTAAAATAAAATTTACAATCACGAACAAAAAATCTACAACCCAAAAAATGGTTCCAAATCAACACTGAAAATACATTACGAGAAAACAAAGGACCACATTCTATAGAGAGAGAGAGAGAGAGATGAAGCCTTGAACTAATGAATGAGCAGTTGTGAGAAACTAGTCGGATTGTAGACGAACACAATGTCAGCAGATGGATATAAATAGAAGAATGTGTACATATGTGTGTGTGTGTGTGTCTGTCTCTCTCTCCGACCTTTTTCTTCGTCTCCACGGAATCATCCGGCCTGAAGAAGTCGGAAAAAGAGTGCGGATCCACCACCAAGGAAGCAAAAAGCCCACGAGCAGCATGTCCGCGAACAACAACACCCAACAGCAACAACAACAGGAGCGACACCACCAACAACGTGGCCAGCCCGCACTACGACCGGCACCCGCGCTCTGGCACGCGGGCGGACCGGGGGTGGGGACCGGGATCGCGGGCCCCCACGGGCCGGTGGGACCGCCCGCCGGCGGCGCCCGGGTGGCCTACAAGTTATATAACCGTGCGGCTGTGTACCAAGGGGATTATTGCTAATTCATTAATACTAATAATAATAATAATAATTCATTAATAATAATAATAATAATAATATCATCTTTTTGGGGAAGAGGGGAGGGGGAGAGGGGAATCAGGAATCCAGAATCAGAATCAGAATCTCAGTTTTTTGTTTTTTCTAATTCAATTTTGTGACGTTGCCCAAGTGACAATAGTCTATAAATGTATTTAGCCAAATTTCGGCGATATTCAAATATGAAAAGTATACACACTGAATCAGCCTTTCATAGATATTGTATGCAATTGTGGCGAATTTTGGAGATTTTTTAAATTTTAAAAAGGAGTTTGTGACAAAATATTCTTTTTTGATTTTGACTTTTTTTTTTGCACACTGGTGACAATTTTGCCACAATTTTTTTTAAAAAAAAAATCACTTGGGCTGAAGCAGCTATCGTTTTAGTGTTTTTTTTGGGTTTTGCTTTTTCTTGTTACAAAGAAAGTTGGGTTGCTTTGGGGTTTGGGGCTACGGTTTTTTTGTTTTCAATTTGGCCATGTAGAAATTTGGTGAATTTTTCCAAAAGATTAGTCTAGAATTTACACTAGGAAAGCAAATCATTCACAATTTTGTTTTGTGAAAATGAAGAAAAAAATTGTGCTCCCCTTCAAAAATATAAAGAAAAACACTCAAAATTGGAGTGGGGTTTCTTTTTTCAATTTTGTAAATCATGATATAAAGAATTGACATATTTTTCCAAAATTTTTTTTGGCTATTTATTAAAATGAAAAAAATACATTAAAAAAAAGGCCTTCATAGTAATGGTCCATTGGAGACCTTTTATAAGGTCCACAAATGTGGTCTTGCCGACCCCAAAAGTGGTCATTCGTAAAACCAGGTAACTGAAGAAGAGGGGAAAAACACCTCACAACTGCCTGAGTTCCCTGTTTACACGAGTAGGCCAGGAGATGGGGCCATGGCCACCTCAGTCATCCAGCTGGCTTCGACCTACCCTGGCCACATGGGCATTTTCTTTGCCAATTCTTTCCCAAATAAAAAATTTCCCACAAAATAAGAATTCCAAATTGTGAAGAGAAAAATGAGCAGAATTTTTTTAAAAATATTTTAGAAAGCCATTTATTAAACTAAATAGAGAATGTAAACATGTGAAATATTCCACTAAACCTTAATTAAAATCTCCATTTAATTGCTACTTAAACAATGTCAGAAACTTGAATATTATAATTATTATAATTTAAAAATAAATTCCACACTTTGGTATTGGTTTTTCTTTCGAAGTAGCTAACTAAAAAATTGTATGTGTATTTGGTGAAATTAAAAATTAACTTATTATACAAAAGCCAAAAAAAATTCTTTTTTCCCAAAAACCATGATATTGAGGGAAGCAAAAAAAAAAAAAAATCACATTTTTTTCTTTTAAGAAATTTCAATAACATATCCTATAACTCATATTTCCATTTTAAATAGATAATTCAAATAATGTGGGAGTGGAGCCCAAGTTGCCCTTTCTATAACTACAAGAATTCAAAACAACCTTAAAAACTAGTCAATTTATTTATTAGTAAAATACACCTTATAATTGTAATAATAGTTAATTCACAATATTTTCCATCTATTTGATGAAGATCCATGGAAGACTTAATTAATGGATTTTCATGACAAAGCAAATTTAAAACTAATTGAGAGATTGTGACGATTTAAAATTGTAAAATGTTGCACCAATCAAATTTTTAAATGAAATTTTTAAATGATATAAGACCATATCTAAATTAAAGTCTAAAAAATTGGATAGCCACAATTTATAAATTAAAAAAATAAATCTTGTGTTTATAGTGCTTTTATAGTCTAAAAAATCTATGGAGATAACTTGTGGCATCAACTTATCTCAAATTGTTCAATTATAGTTTGTCAATGGGCAGCAATAGATTATCTCTCCATCTTCAATTGCCCACCAGTTTGATAAATTTTTGGGCTGCCCTTTTGATTGGAAAAGTGAAAGAAACTTATGAAAGACCCCATCAAGTCTTTTTAGGTTTGTAAAGGTTAAGTGTTTTACCATCAATTTAAAAATAAAATAAAAATTAAAAAAAGAAAAGAAAAGCACTAATGAATTATAGAAGCCATGGATATCAAAGAAAATAAACCCTTTGGAATTTGAACCCACAACCACTTGCAATTGAAATTTGGCAATTGAATCTCATACAAGTTAATTAAAATGCAGAATTGGCTAATGGATTATCATGCCCAAAATTTTCTATGAATTGTTTGATATGGTGAAAACTAACCAAATATCCTTACATAATTTTGTGCATTATTTTATAGTGAAAAATTTCCCTTGGTGCGCACACACACACACACACATGCATTAATGTTGTATTATATGTAAGAAGTTGGTTATAAAGACTTTATGCATGTTGCACATAATGGTTTTTTTTTCTTTTTTTTCCCCCCCATATTCCTTTTTGTTTTTGGAGAACAAAAATGCCTTTCTCCAAATCATTTGGAAGAATAAATACATTAAAGTGGCTTTGGTGTGAAAAGTTTTGTTTCAATAATAGCCAAAAAATAAAAGCTCCCACCTTAAAGGCTTTTAAACTTTAAAACCCAACCTCTTACAAGCCCAAAAAAAAAAAAAAAAAGTTTTTTTTTTTTTATTTTTCCTTACACACAAACTTTGGTTATAAACTTCCTAAGAGTTCACATTTGAGTTATTTGGTGGGTTTCTCTTGCAAAAATTCACACTATTTTGAAATTTTGTTCAATAAATATTATCTTATCTATTCTTACAATTGGAAAGATAAATTTATCATCATGTCCATAATTAATTTCAATAATATCTTTGAATTGTGATGAACTCACATGTTCCCTTATTGCATATCACTAGCTTGGTCAAGTTCATTATCAAATTGGATAAAGCTTATTATGAAGCAAAATAAATTGAAACCTTATTGCTTGATAACAAGACCATATTATCTTTGTACACTCATATTAATGTGTTGTTATCTATCCTAGTTTTCGAGCAAATGAGCGAAGTCTACATGGTGTTAAATGTTTTATTATAATTCATTAAACATAGAAGCCAAAGTGTGGGGTAATGGAACATCCATCCGTGCTTGACTTGTTTGTTTGACACAATTTGTTGTTCAAAAGAGATGAATGGCTTTCTCGTGTAACTTTTTGTCAACATTAAGTGAACACATGAGCTTGTTTAATGAACTCTTTCTTATATACTTATATGAACTTGGGAAGAATCAAACCCCTTAATTAAAAATTTCATTCGTGTTCCATCGATGGATGGGCTTTTCAAAAGTTGACAAAGCGCACATGCAAAGCATATCATACATTTATTCCCTAACTCAATAATAAGGATGCGTAAAGTAAAGATGTAGTCTCTCGCATCCTTTCTAGAAGGTTAACTTGACTAGAGAGATAGGCAAGTTGTCTAAAAAAAACCTTTTTATCAATCAACCCCCTCCAAAAAAAACAAAAAACAAAAAAAAAAAAAGTCTTGGTTACTTTCTTGCATGAGATGTACAAAATGCCAAAAAAAACTTTCTTTTGGCTCTTTAGGTTAAGAAGGAAAAAAAAGAATTGGCATCATGTGCATCTTCAAGGTTCAACTTTGAATACATATTAATGGGGAGCAATATAATATTACTTACACAAGTTTCAATTGTGTTAATCATGTTGAAACCATAGGTATTAGTTGTGACCATGAACTTAGTTATTAGCCCTCTCAAAGTGTCGTCCTAACCCTAGTTAAAGTGGGCATGTTGGAATACCCCCATATGGACTATGAAGTTAAATTAAAGTTCCTACCCAGTTTTGTAACTTCATACCCAGTTTTCATAACTTCACACCCAGTTTCATAAACCCACCTACATTTGTTCTTTCCTTGTACACACCTCAAATTTGCTAAAGCGAAAAAAGTGCTCATGCAATTTTTGGAACACACACCCATGTGAAAGTAGAAGTATACAAGAAGTATGTATCTCTATGTACAATTAATTATGTACAATACACCGTATTGTACATACACCATGGCAATATCTTTATGGCCAGCTAGCTTGCTCCTAATTGGCGTTCGGTGAACCGGCCGTTGAGGGGATGGGTGAATCATTTGTGCAAAGGACTTGGTTCAAAGATGGACGACACCATGGCAATATCTTTATGGCCGGCTTGCTCCTAATTGGCCTTTGGTCAAGCGGCCGATGAGGGGAAGGGTGCATCGTTTGTGTGAAGAAGGACTTTGTTCGAAGGATACGTTCACTTGGGGGAAGAAGTTGTTTTTGTCAAATCGGAACTTAGGGCAACACTTGTATTGATGTGTGTGGGGATGTCGGAAGCGGACGGGGAAGGGAAAGAGAAAGAGATGCTGCCCCCACCCCAGTTCAATAATTGAAGACTTTGGGGGGCTCCTTTGTTATTATTATTCTCTTTGCCTGCTTGTTTGTTCTTCCAACACGGTACATAATTTATTTTTTTTCAAAAACAGTTTCAAAAAGGGGAAAAAAAAGTTAATGAATATGTGAATGAAACAAGCTTCTTCTTGTTTCCGGAGCTACTTAACTTACTTTCTGGCACTTTTAAGTAGGCCGAGGGAGGAAGAAGAAGGAGAAGACAAGTGTCGTTGCGGACAAGTTTCATCCGTCCGTGTGTGTCTCTGTGTTTTGAAATGACGAATCTTTTTTTTAAAAAAATAATTATTGAAAAAAATTAGTCAATTTTGTGATGTAGCCAAAATGGCAATTTTAAATGTACAAAGATTTATCCCAATTTTGGCTATAAACCAGATATAAAGTAGCACAATTTAAGCATCCTTTTATATTTTTGGCTACCTACTTGAACCATGTATAAAAATCTGGCCATTTTCTTTCTTTGGGGGAAATTCTGGTGAGCAAAATTCCCTAAAATCACTTCAATTTTAAAATTTTGAATTTAGCTTTTTTTTGGGTAAATGTTTTTCCCAGTTTAAAAAAATGCTGCTTCTACAGACCCCCCTGAAAAAATGTAAATTGCCAGGCGGAAAATTGTAGCGTATTTGTCTGTCACATAATAGAGCATAAAAACTCGCAAGGCAAGGCGTTTTGAAAAATGAAATGCATACATTTACAAGAGCAACAAGCATTCCGTTTTTTTGAAATGCCTCACATTGTTTTTTTTTTTTTTTTCTTTTTTTTTAATTTTACCCACCAAGTAACCACCGGTTATCACACGGATGCAATAATTTACAATTTTTTTTCCCTCGACAATT